>SDBU01000551.1_pt1 | contig 52117 bp, 99 predicted proteins | sample 2277071 | NCBI WGS metagenome assembly SDBU01 (sample SAMN10397929, study PRJNA504765) | marine sediment metagenome | isolation source: marine sediment core GS08_GC12, 126 cmbsf | place: Arctic Ocean: Gakkel Ridge, Loki's castle | collected 2008
CAACTAAGCAGCTACTAGCAGCGTAGCATAGGAGCGACTGGGTAGCCTGCCACCTGCTCATAAGACCCCACCCCCAGGCCCCCTTTTGTTTTGCCATTTCTTCTTATTGTAGCTACCCCTCCCTACCATTTCACGTACACGTGGGGTGCCCCCGTACACCGCACTGGCGCCCAATGCCCGCTGAGTGTCGCTGTACGGTCCGTACAGCCGCCTGAGTGTTACGAGCGGGCGTAACTGCCCATAAGGCTGGAACCCGCGTATGGGCGTGCTGGAGCGTGTGGGAGGGGGTTTGCCGAGTGGCTATTCGGGTGAGTCGTCTGCCGTGTTCACGGGCGCGCCATCCGTCATGCCGGCACCTTGCCAGGGCCATTCGCCAGATGTCCCCTTGGCGACCAGTATTAAGCCACCAATTATTATGGCCCCAAACGCAACCAGAACAATTACGAATTCATGCACGTCCCCAATGGACTCACAAGCTGAGGCAATCAGCAGTACAGGCAGGATAGCAAGCAATATGATGCCAACGATTAAATACCCCATAGTGGTTACTCCTTCTCAAAACAGTCGGCCGGCACATCAACGAGCTTGTCGGGATACGTGGTATTCTCACGCTCGCCCGTCAGGAACAGGGTGCGTGTTTTTGGTGGCTTACGGCCTTTCGGGGGGCGTGGTGGGGTCGTGTCGTCGATGGCAGTCACTTTCAGCTTGTGACCTGGCATAAACTTCCTGTGCCCCAACTCGAAGCCACCGGAGAAGCAGCATATCTTGCTGTGCTGTTCGAGCGTGACGGGGCGCGTGAACTCGATCGTGATGTGCTCTCCGCCGAGTCCTACTGCGATTAACTTCGGGGGTGCACCGTCAGCTTGGCTGTATTTGATGAAGTCCATCGTCGACATGCCCGAACGCGCGACCTCTTCCGCAAGTTTATCCACGACTTCACCAGCGATTTGCAGTATGCTCCGTGGCGGGTCCGGCAGGGGCATCTGCCGTGCCTTCGCATCTCGGTCGAGAACTTCGTTGCTGATACCCTCGCAGGCGTTGACGCAAGCGACGATGCGGTGGGCATCCGCCTCCGACACGTCCTTGGCAATGTGTTGTTCGGGGCAACTCCCGGTGTGGCCTCGGAGAATAATCGAGCGGCGGGTAATTCCCGTGCCGCCCACGCTGACCCACGGTTCGGGCGAATGGTTGCTCATGGTTTCTCCGTGTCGTCTGCCGTATTGGCAGGCCAGCAGACGCCTGGACATGGTGGAATCACCTTAGGATCTTCTTTGTAGTAGCAAACATCGTATCTTACTGGGCCACCGTGGGCAAATCCGCTTATTTCGACATTGCAGATGGGGATTGATTCGGGGGACGGTTTTGCCAAACCCGCTGCTCTTCGGTAGGCGGCCACTTCCTTTAGTTCCCTCACGTCAGAGGGGAATGTTTTGACAATCGTGCCATGATAAACCTGTCCACCAACTGACACGATTACCTTCTCCCCCACGCGGGGTCCACCACCTGTCACATCGAGGGGTGCTTTCCTTGCGTCACCGGCACGCATTCCCCGCCATGGGGTTGCATCCTTTGTCGTCTTTGGCGGGTCCGGCAAGGGCATCCAGGTCATGGCGCCACCCCCGTATCCCACTCGTAGGTGTCGGGGCCGTCCTCGCCGCGGCAGAATCGCTCAAGCCACAGGTCGTAGACATCCCCGGTTAGCGAGCGAAGCACCTGATCGAGCACCCAGGCTTTGTGGTGGTCGCCGTCAATGGAACCGTAACTGCCGATAATGTCAAGTGCTTTCTCGATTCGCGTGCCGGGTGTGGACCGGTTCGCGCTGTCCTTGCTGGGGGCCGCGCTCGTGGCGTCCTCTTCTCGTAATTGCGACTGCAATTCCATGATCCGACTACAGGCAGTGCATGGGCGGTCACCGGGATCGGGTTCGCCGTTCGGGTGAATGGTGAGTCGCCCATTGCAGTTATGATACCACAGGTCGAACAGCTCGGCTTTGATTTTTTGAACGTCAGGCATTACGGTTAAGTCCTTTCGGGAGCAGGGGTTACATCTGATTGTGTCCCTGCGCGCGCATACCAATCCCCTACAAATCCGCCTTTTGTTTTGCGTCGCGGCCTCGTTTCCCTTCGACGGGTCTCATTCTGTGGCGACCAACCTTCCACGTGGCTGCCTGGACCGAAGCGGAGTGCTACGCCCGCCTCCGGCAGCCTGCACCTTTCCCTCGGCGTCCGCCGATATTAGCTCACGGGTTTAGGTGTCTCGTTTACTCCAGCCGCTTTGTCGTCCTCAGACGCTCGGTAGCACTGGCAATTTGACCGTCTCTGCCATCAAGGGCTATCGGACGGTTGGTGTTTGTTTCTATCCCCACCTACAGGGGTAAGCGCCGATCAATGAAAACAAGATAGTTCTCGTCCAGCGCCTTCCATTCTCGATTAAGCCTTGTTGTGAGGGCCGTACAGTACCGCGTAGCATCTCCACGAATCGGGTATATCCGATGGCATATTGGCACCATCGTATAAATGCGCCCGCTGAAATCTCGATGCGCGTAGAAAACGCCCGCACAAACATGCCCATCTGGCACTGGCTCTGCTCCCGGGCCATTGTCTTTCCAGCCTTTCAGGAGCCAATCCTTCCCCGGCCGCCGCTCCTCTGGATTTCGCTCACATTCGCGCCATACGGCCAAGGCATCTTGCGCAGCCTCGTCCAGATATGGAGCCCAGCCCCTGCGGCTCAGCTTATGACTTACCGGCGGATCGGCGCATGTTTTTTCGTAAACACGCCAATGCCACCCATTTGTCAGCCCGTGTCCGGGATTCCAGCCGGCCCGAGGCTTATGGTAGAGGCGAACGAGTGCATGTGACCAGCCATCAATATAGGCCCCAAAACTTCTTTCTGCGTGGTCGTCATGCTCTTCGACCCAGATAATGTCGTGCCCTGGCGGCTTAATCGAGGTGGCTGCTGGCGGTTCCCCGACAAGAGGCAGTACGCCAAGAGTTGCCAGAAAATTACGTCGGTGGAACTTCATACTTTTCTCCTTCGACCGTTACTGCGGCCGGCGAGAGTCGCCAGAGGCGGTTGCCCTCGCCAGCACAATCCAATACTACCCTCTTCCGCGTCAAGGTCAATAGCAAAAAGCCCCGGAACGGGCTGGCCGAACCGAGGCTTCTGTGCTGGCTTGCGACGGGCAATCGCAAGTGATTGGGGAAGTATACGCGAGACCGGCTACGGTGTCAAGCTCGCCTTGCTTTCCGCCCTCACGTCAGCCCCCAACGCCTCTTTTGCCTGCTCCGGTATCGTACCGTCCCCTGTGGGGGGGTCACCTTCGGGTATGCCGGCCAGTTCCTTGGCGGACATTTCGGGTATCTTCATCCCTGGAAAGTGTCCCGGCTTCGTCACAAACTGACCGCACCACTCGTCTGCGTCTGACGGTGGCCAACCAGTGTTTACGGCTGGGGCATTTACGCGACACTGGCCTCGGTGCTTGCCCCAAGCCTTGTCTTTTTCGGCCGGTTGATACCAAAACTGGCAATTCTCGCATTTCCTGTCCATTTCGTACTCCTTTGGTTACGGTGGTTGGGCTATTTCAGCAACTTTGTCATGGGCAGTTGCCCGATCAGCATTTGGCCCGCCACTTTTGTCAGGCCGGCGGCCAGCAGTACCGCCTCGTCTATCCGCATTTGGATGTCAAGTTCCATGGACAGGGACCTGCTCTTCAGACGAATCACGTCGTCTCGGACCCCACGGCTCTTATTGTGGACGTACCCTATCTTGAGGTAGGTCCCGTCTGCATAGCTGGCGTGGAATTTCCACGTGGTTTGCTGGCGCTTCTTGGTTTTCATGCCGCGATTATTGACTCAACTCCTCAAACAACCGTTTCCAGGCGGCCCATATCATATCAGGGTCCGCCAATTCCTCAACCCGCTCTTTCGCCGCCGCCGCCATTCTCAGGCGTTCGGATTCGTTCCACGCCAGTTCTGCCGCGTACAGCACGGCCGCGTGCGAGTTGTCGCACAGAAACCCAGTTTCGCCGTGCTTGACCATCTCCGGCCAACCACCCCGATTCTGGGTGATGATCGGCACGCCGGCCGCCATTGCCTCCAGGCCGACCCGCGGCCAATTCTCTTGCGCATCGCCAAACTGAATGAGGACATGGAGCGAACCGAGGAAGTTGCGGACGCTTTCGGTCTCGGGCGGCATCGCCTCAACCCACTCCGGCGGATCGCCGGTCAGCGGTCTGACACACCGTTGCCACCCCATCACCCGGCATTGGACCTCGCAGCATGTGACCTCATCCTTGATCCGCTCGAATATCTCCCAGCAGTCGCCCGTGTACTTCCGTGGGTGATAGCCCGAAAGACGCCCGATGACAAACGGCTGTCCATTCTCGTGAGGCAACGGCGTGGCGGCAAAGTCCTCGACGTGGAAAGCACCTGGAATCAGGTGGCAGAGCTTCGCGTCGATGCCCCACTTGGCGAAATCCTCACGCACGTAGTTCAGAAGAAACCGCGATTGGCACACGTAGGCGCCGTAAGGGCCGAATTGCTTGGCCAGCTTCTCTTCGTTGCCGTCCGGCCTGGTCTGGCACCGTGCCCAAACCAGCTTGGCGCCGATCTTGTCCCGATGCTCCGGTGCATAGCGGGCAAACTGGGCATTGCAGAACGCTACGGCGATCGAACCCTGGATGCCGGGGGTCTCCCAAAGCCGCTTTGGGGGACATTGGGCGGTTTTGCAGCCGATGGCTTCGAGTTTCGCCTGCCAGCGTGGGTTTGGCGTCCAAGTCGGAACGCAGGTGACATCGAGACCATATTCTCGCCAGAGCCTAATCGCGTGCCAAAGTTCGACGCCCGCCCCGCCCAGACTGGTCGGATACCCGATTGCAAAAATTCGCACGGTTGGTGTCCCGTTGTTTACGGAGTGCTGTCCATTAAGGCGTAAAACACGAAGGTTACGGTGTCCGAGCCTGCGTTTGTCAGGTAGAGCGTGTTGATGTCGGTTTCAATCAGGTAACCTGGATCGCCGCCTTCAACTCGGGCTTTTGCCGTTACCTCATCGGCCGACCAAACATACGGTACTCCATCGACCAATTCGAGGTAATCATCACGCGACCCCGAGGCGGAATTATTCGTTTCGAGCAGCAAGTCCCCGCCCCTTGCCATGACAAATAGGGCCTCCATCCGGCTTACGTCTACTTCCAACTCGTGCTGTTGGTCGTTTGTACTTCCAGCCACGGTGGTTTCCAGGCTGACCTCGGAATCCTCCGTGTACGTTTTCGAGTCCCTGAAAGTTGTGCCCGCAACATACAGGGTTTTCGTGATTTTGAATGATATTGACGCCATTCGTAAACTCCTTGATTTGCGGCATTGTAGCCGGTAAAGTCGGTATTGGCAAGGTTAATCGGCCGGGATTATCATGGTGGTGCCGACGCCGTGAGGATGCCGTGGACAACGATAATCCCGTCGGCACCACCATCGTCGGAATCTTCGCCCGCCACCAGCTTTAGTATGTGGCCAGCCTCGACTTCATCTTGGTCATCGTCAAGATTGGCGAACTGAACAAACTCCTTATCGGATACTGCGGCGAGTTCGGCCGTGTCAAATATGTTCGCGGCACTGCCGTCGTCATTTTGCAAGTCCCATTGATCGTCTGCATCGGCTCCCCCTGCTGCCGTCTTCCACCCAATGCAATTCAAGACTCGCAAATCAAAACCAGCGGGGACCGTGTATCCCAACGTTCCATTTGTAGTTGGCTCGAATACGATTGTGATGGGAATGCCATACAGCGCTTCCATTCCGGCAGTAGCGGTAGCCCGTCCGGTGCCCACTATTGTGACGGTCTGGCCGGATCGTCCGAGTGCCACGTCCGTCGCGTTGGTTGCTCCAACGGTGATGGCTCCGGCTGTACCAGTGTTACCCTCACCGGCGTCAATCGCCACGCTGCCCCCCGTGGCATCGCCGCCACCGGACTGGCCTGCCGTGATACTTACTGCTCCACCATCACCATCATCAGCCGTCCCGCCTGCCCCAGCACCACTTGTTAGCGTAAGAGCACCACCGTTCCCACCGTCGCCAGTGTTTCCGGTCCCGCCGGTACCCGCCGCAAGTTCGACAGCACCACCCACGCCGCCATCGGCCCCCGCGTTTGTCGCGTTCGTAGCCCCACCTGCCCCCGCGTTGATGTCGATCTTGCCGCCAACACCACCGTCGCTACCGGGCCCGGTCCCGCCCGTATTCGCGCCGCCAACACCGGCTGTAATATCGATCTCAGCACCGGCCCCGGCCGCTTGTGTGCTTGGATTCTCACCCCCGGCCCCAGATGCCAAACTTAGTGGCCCGCCGGCACCACCTAGCTCAGTAGATATACCAACCGAGCCGTCGCCTGTCCGCAGTTCAAGTAGGCCACCTGTCCTCGGTCCTAGAGCCGAGGCCCCCGCATCTTCGGTCTGGAGGTATAGGTCCTGCCCGTGCAGATCATTTTCTGCCACAAACGTCAACGCCGAATCGTCAAGGGCGAGAATATCCACGCCCCCAATCTGAAAATGTATCGCGTTGTCACATTCAATCAGCAGGTTGGAATCGTCGTCCTGAATCGTGGAAGTCTGGCCGTCGCCGAACGAGAGTGCCTTGCTGGTGCCCACAAATATCGCACCCCATTCGAGGGTAGCACTCCCCATGTCGCTGCCCTTTGCCGTGACGGGCAGAATATCCTTTGTGTCGGCCAGAGTCAGATTCGTGCCGATTGCAACCGAGGTTGCATTCGTAGGTCCAAGGCTGATGCTCCCGGCGGTACCGCTGTTAGCCGCTCCGGCGTCAATCGTCACCGTTCCACCAAGCCCGTCACTACCACCGGCTTGACCAGCCGTTATGCTAATCGCCCCGCCGTTCCCATCATCGGCCGTACCGGCAGCCCCGGCACCACTGACAAATGTAAGGGCTCCGCCCGCTCCACCATCGCCCGTGTTGCCAGTTCCGCCGATACCCGCCGCAAGTTCGACAGCACCGCCTATACCGCCGTCGGCCCCGCCGTTCGTTGCTGATGTAGCTCCGCCCGCCCCAGCGTTGATGTCTACCTTTCCGCCCTCGCCGCCGTCGCTGTTTGCACCGCCCGTTCCGGTACAGGCCCCGCCGACACCGGCGGTAATGTCTATCTCGGCAGCGTTGCCGCCCGCCACCGTTCCCGACTGGCGGCCGCCCGCCCCGGAAGCCAGCCTGAGCAAGCCGCCAATACCGCCCACCACGTCAGTAGCAGCCGTCGAACCGTCGCCGGTACGGAGTTCAATCAATGCCCCACCGAGGGGGTTCGTAGGTGTTCCGCCCGCGTCTTGGCTTTGCAGATAGACCGGGCTGCCCACCGTATTGGTCGCAGCAGCAAAGCCGGTTATCGCCGAATCGTCCATTTTCAGTGAACCCATCAGCGTAAGCGGATTTGTCAACGAACCGAGTGCGTCAATGTTGTCCGCCAACTTGGCTGCCGTAACGGCCCCGTCAACGATGTTGACCGTATCAACGCGGTCCAGCCCGCCGACTCTTCGATCCCTGCGCTCGCCGACGGCGCCTACTGTCAGGACAATCGCGGCCACGCAAACGAGTGATAACAACAACTTTTTCATCGTGTAGTTCCTTTACCAAATTGAGATGCGTAAGTTCGTGTAGTTGCTGTCAGTCGTCAGGTTTTTGCCCTTCACAGTCGCGGCGTTGGCAATTCGTATGCCCGGAAACAGTCGTTCCGTGTTTGCGGGAATCGCAACGTGGTCAGTAGTTCCGTCGAAACTGACGATCGCTCCGTTGTCTTCCACGCTGATATGAGCGTAGTGACAGGCGCGAGTTGCAGTGACGACGGTAGCGTATGCGTTCGCTCCCGTAGCGTCAGCCCCGTAGATCGGCAAGTCTTCCGATTCCTGTACAACCTTTGTTGCGTCGTATGTGGCTGCCATTGCTTGTTCTCCTTTGTTTTTGTTTTTGCGTATTGATTGTCATGCCTAATATGCCGCATGATCTATCTCGATGATCGTCCAGGCATCACTGGAACGGTCATATTCCACGATCACTTTTTCACCCGGATCAACTGTAGGTCCACACCAGTTTAATGCTTCCACGTTGTGGTTGCTGTCAGCCACGTTTCCCAGATTATTTCTCCACCAGATGCTTATCGTGCCGGTCGCGTCTTCCGCGATCGTGTCATCTGACTTGCCCTTTAATATCAGGATGCCGTCCAGGACCACGATCTCCCATTTCTGACGTACTGGTTGCCAGAGACAATAACCCTTGGTGCCGCCGCCGTAATTAGGATCAACATATCCACCCCGGCCAATGCTGGTCTGATGGTCGTAACCGGGGGCCTCTGGACGATACAGTGTGATTTCCGTTTCCTCGGGATCATCGACAAGATATGCTTGGACGCTGTTGTCCTCTGGCCAGAGCACGTCGTTCTCTTTCAGTTCAAATCGGTGAATCTCGCGCGATTGATGGACGATTTCCCGGTGTGCGTAGAGCATGTAGGTAAACACTCGGTCGCCCGCGTGAAACGGAGCGGCGTCAATTGCTTCATTGACCACCTGTTCTACACACGGAGCCCAGATCGTTTCCTCTACGGCGTTGCTGTCAATCTCGTAGGTCTGGTTAATCGGGTGTCGATAGACGGGCTTCGCAGTAGCCTTCCACTGGTTGGCCGTGGTGTCCTTCTCCATCGTCGCCGTGAGTTCGTACAGCTCAACGTGCGTTTGCGGCAGGGGCAAAGGAACATCTTCCCATGTGCGCAGCCAGTCGATTACCCGCTGCCACTGCTCGGCGGATATTTCGTCGCCTTCGGAAACGTCGTCTGGAAGAATGGGCATGTTAGTTAGAAGTTAAAGTCTGCGGTCTGATAGTAAGGAACTGGGGTGTCATCGGGCCCCTCGAAAACCTGCTCAAATTTGTGGGTCTTTGGTCTCCAGGGCCAGTTCCACCCGTGCTGACCTTCGCCATCGCCATTATCGCCAGCCATATAGTCAAATGCATGTCGAATGTCGTAAGTCCGCGACCCACCAGTCCCGACGCTATGCTTAATTGTAGCACCTATGTAGAGCAAAGTTTCGGCGGAAAAGGTCAGGCCGAGAAAATAGGCTGTCACGGCATTGGCGTTTACTTTCTGGGGATGCGTCAGAACGGTATCGGGGATTACAGTTGTGCGAGGATAGCGAAGATAATAGGTGCCTTTTGCCACGACCAGCGGTGGCGCTTCTGCCGGCTCTAGCGGTTTTGCATCATCTCCGACACCCCAGTGTAATCCCTTGGCGTCTGTTGAATACAATTTCGCCCCAGACACAAGGTCCTCATCAATCAGCGTTGTGTCGTTGTAAAGTGCAGGGCCCACCGTGCTGAACGTCACTTGCAACACCGCCTGCACGTAGTTCCCTGATTCAGCCGGTTCGGCGTCACTCTGCTGACCACCCCTGAGCGGCTTGATCTTCACGCCCCGCGCCAGGGCTACCGTAAAACTTGTGTAGGGGTAAATGAACTCCGCCGTGCCAGGCGTCAAGAAGTCGTTGGCGAGCGTCAGCCGGTCCCCGTAGGCGCACCGCACCAATCGCACTGCATTGAACTCACCAATCCGCGCGTTCTCCAACGGATAGTTGGCGATTTCCCAATACTCGATGCCCGAAGTCGAAGTCATCTGCCAAACCTCGCTGGTTGTTCTGACAATAGTTCCTTGATTTCCCGTAGTTCCTCAAGCATCTCTTTCAATAATCCTTCATTCCCGCCCTCCGCACCACGAAGTGCCTCGGCAACTTCATCGGCATCCAATTCGATGTCCGGCTTGGCCGGTTCGGCATCAAAGTCTTCCGGGACGTTCTCAAGGTCAAAGTCTTCCGGTTCGTCGCCTGGCGTGACGGGCTGCATCAAGTCGTCGGCAGGTGGTTGGTCCACGGCCCTCGGACCCAGTTCTTCCATTGCCCGTTCTTCTATTCGCTGCTCTACCCTGGCCTTCAAGGCGGCAGCATCCCGCTGTTTCTTCCTTTTCCAAAAGTCGGATGCCATTACGATTACTCCGGTGGCCACCATTGCGTAGTATCGGGTGCGAGTATCTCGCCCTTGGTCCCCTCGTCGTCGAAGGCCGTCCATTTTGCCACGACCAATGCCGTGACGAACTTCGCCTTCCCGTCTTTGGCACCCAAAATGGGAATCCTGGGGTATTTCACGGCAACTCGCGCCCATTTCATTCGCCATGTCAGCACGCCCGTGGCATCAAGATCAAGTTGGTAAATCTCGCCGGCGGTCGGCAGGTCGGTGAAGTCAGCAACCCGCCGCGTGTATTGCACGTAGGCGTCGAAATTGCCCGCCTCCCGGTAGGTCCAACCATCCGTACTCGAATCCACGTAAGGCACCCCGGTGCAGGCCAGCACGAGGTCCATACGCATCACGTTGTCTTCGTCAGCGGTATCCAGCGCAATGCCCAGGCCGCGTGGTGACGGCGGGTCGGGCACGGCGCTATCTGTCACGGAATAGTTGCCGAAAGCCAGTTCCCCATCGGCCGAGAACAGCAACTCATACCAGATGTACTTGCCCCGTGCCGTGTTCCAGTGAATCTTGACCGCCTCGACGTAGGCACTGCCCTGCATCCCCTTCCCATCGCGTGTAGCGCCAGTGAACGTGAAATCCTCGCCCGGCAGTATTTCCGGTTGGTATCCGAACCCGCGCGCGTAGCCCTGCCAGTCCCGGTTGCCCGCGATACGGATGCGCCCGCCGTCGCTTGCCGAGCACACCAGTTCCGGCAGTTCACAGCGCAGCCCCACCCTGAAGTCGCGCAGGCAACTCACGCCGTCAATCGCTGCATTACGTCCCGTTATAACTCCGATTGTCGTCTCCTTACGGTGGTAAGTCGCTGGTAGTAAAGTGCATCTGGACTGCGGCTGCCCAAACAGTAACCCAACCCGTCACGCCCCGGTCATCGGTCAGTTTGCTTTGTGTACGCGCCAGGGCACAATCGTCCACGAACGTCTTGGAATTCCAAGTCAACGCCTCCATAGTCGTCTTCCAGTCCGATAACGCACGGATGATCTCCCACACCACGTTGTCGCCAATCGCCATCTGCCGGGAACCCGAACTCATCTGCACGGCGAAGTGGCGAGTCGTGAAAGTCATGTTGCTGGTCTCACGCATCGGCCCGCCGCCTACGCCGATGATACGCACCTCGGGAAGGTCTGCCGATGATACCCCAAACTTCTCCGGTTCGTCGTCGTATCCGCTCCCAGTCTCGCTGTACTTGATTCGATTGCCTACCGGAATCAAATCCGTGAAGCCGCTGTTGAGTTCCAGTAAGTCCCAGAGTTCTTCCAGAACCATCGTGATTGGGTTTGTCGCTGCCATTACGGTGAGTCCAGAATAATACGTCCTTCGCGGATATCCAGTAGCGTTCGACGCGCATCACGACGAAGATAAATATAGCGGTGCTGCGCGCCTCCCCGACCAACGAGGTCCTTCACGCCACGAGATTCCGCCAACCATACGCCAGCGAACTTGTCGGCTACATCGGCAATGATAGTGGGCGTTGTACTGCCGTCCTGTTCCGTGACGGGAATTGCATAACGAACACCACGCAAATAACCGTTGGTGTAAGCGTCCGCGACTACGACAGCGCGCGCAATGCGGGCGGTAATCTCGGCCCCTACTTCAGTATTGTTGAGGTCTGCCCATTCGTCGATATTCTTACTTCCGAAGACATCTTTCATCCCGCTTTCGCTTGCATAGGCCATCGCATCATTCCGTCGCTAGGGGTATCCGGTCATATCTCTTGTCGCTGCCGGCCCGTCCGACAATCGCACCCGCCGCTGAACGCTTGACCCGGCAATCCGCCGCTGCTGTATCGGGGCATCGCGCGACTTGGCTCTCACCGCGGCTTCACGATACTCGCCAATAATCGCCGCCCGGTCTTCAAGTTTGCAGATATTCGCCAGATGCCTTTCGCAGCATCGCAGGAAGGCGTCCCATGCCGGTTGGCCCAAGTCGATTGGGTCCGAAATAACGTACTTGACTGTGTTGCGATTGGTGACGATATTTGCATCGACGGTCAGAGTCTGGGCGTCAACGTCCACGGTCTGGATCGACCGTTCCTCAACGTAAGGATTGCTGCCTTCGGGTCCAGTGGGTTTTGTCGTGCTGGAACTGATCCGCAGAATCGAACCCACGTGATCCGCAAGAAAACTCGTGGTTGTTCCAGTGACGGTTTTCGCTCCCGCCGTAACGGCAATCGTGCCCGCAAAGTCTACGAGTTCGTGGCCGCTGTAGCGAAGCGACCGTGGTCTCCGCTTGAAAACAAAATCGCACGTTTCACTGGAATCTGAGGGCGGTTCGATGAATAGGCCCAGGGTCCCCAAGAGGTCGGGCACCTCCATTACCGTGTAGCGACGAATACTGCCAGTCGTGTCTCGATAACGGTGAAGGGCCATCATCTCCTTTGGCGAAATGTATTGACCGAACCGCCAGGCATCTTCACCAGCCGGACCCGTGAAGCTCACGAAATCGTGCGGCAGCGCGTACCATAGGGGATAGATCGTACAGGCAGTCTCGGCATCCACGTCCTGGCCGGGATTCATCGTGGCATCAAGCGTAACGGTCGTGCTCGTCTTGTATTTCTCGATGTGGTGTACTGCATCGCCAATCTTGATGACCATATCTTGCGCCGTGTCTTCATCAAACGTGGCGTCAGCAATCGTTAGCAGCCTTTCGTGGGCACCCCCGGTATGGTCATAGGCGCAAGTAGCATCGCCCTCTGCCGCAATCAAGTGAACGCGGTCGTTGCGCAGCAAGAACGTCCAGTCCCGCAGCGCCGCCACGTCCCGATAGGCCGCGTGGATCGCCCGCCGGATCATGTCTTTGTTCGCCGAAGTCCTTCCGACGAGAAAGTCGTTGCAGGAGTCCATCGCGTCGGACATCGTCATCAGGGGCGGTGCAGGCATCAGTCGTCTCCCATCATGGGGGTTATGTCTTCACGCACCTTTTCGGTCAGGTCGTCCAGTTCTTGCTTCTTGATTTCCGTCACGTCCTCGTCGAACAATCGCTGGCCAACTTCCTTCTCCACCTCGTCATCGGCTACGCGGTAGGGGCCGGGGTCCGGCTGCTCGGGCGGATTTTCCTTCACCTCTATTGATCCCGTGCATCCCCAGCCATTCGCCTTGCAGATTCGCTTTACGTCGTCCGGCCCGTCTATCCATGTATTCAGTTGCGGCGACCACGTTTTGCCGTGCGGATTGAATCCACCTGCCTTCGCCTCGGCCACTTTGCCTTCGCTGAATATGTCCGTGCGTCCCGCGTGGAATTGACTCGCCGTGCCCAGTAGGTTTGGGCAGGGAAACGTCGGGGATCTCTTCGGCGGGCCCGACGGCCGCAATCGGCCGGGGCTGCGATTGTAGGATACATCTCGCAAGACAGTTCGACTCATTTTTCACCTCCCGCTTGTTTGCCCTTCTGCTTCTCTTTTTCTTCTTCTAACGGTGGTGGCGGAATTGGCGGCAGCATCAATGTAGATGCGTCCACGTCCCACGCCTCGGCCGCCAGTTGCATAATCCCATTGTGTGGTTCGGGATTGCCGGTGGTCAGATAGACTTGAACGGCAGTCGGCAGCGATACCTGCATCAACTTCTGGATGTCATCCACCTGCTTCTGCTTGTTCTTTCGCTGTCCACTGCCGGCCTCGATCGAGTAGGACAATTCGCCTGCCGCTTCTACCGGATCATCCGTATAGACGAGCGCCATCCACGCTTGAGTCAACGGGCCCATTATTGGTTGTTGTTCCGTGGGCATGGGTTCCCCAAACAGGGGTGCAATTTCCTGGCCCACGTTTAGCCGTGCCATCAGGGCTTCCTTCCGTGTGATGACGGACATAAAAGCCTCGGTCATGTCCGCGAAGTCGCGCGGTCGGCTCGATACGTGCTGTTCGCGCACACTGGCTTCTTCGGCGGAACGCATCTGGGTACGGCCCTCGGACCCATACAGCAGCGGGTCCATGCCGGTCGCCTTTTCATACGCTCGCTCAGCCAGGGCAAGGATTGTGAATAGGTCCTTGTTGACGGGCGGAAACTGGAGGATATGAACCAGTTCCTCTATTTTCTTGCCTGCCAGATCGGCCGATATGATTTCTTGGTCAAGCGCGCTGTGTATGGCATTCTTGACCAGCTCTGCAAGTTCATTCTCAGTAATGATAATGTCACGGCAGGTCGCCCGAATCCGCGTCATCAGGAACGAAATTGCATTGTCGATGAAGATTTGCAACGGCAATGCCGGTTTCAACGGCGCACGGCACCAGGGATCTTTGTCGTTCGGGTAGAAGTCAAGGGCAGTAAACGGCCACGGGTCTTGACTGATTTCGTAGAATGGGTGCGGCCAAGCCAGAGCAGCCTTAATCTTCTCGCGGGAATTCTCGCCTTCGAGAATTTCGGGCGGCAAGTTCAGTGGATAGCCGAGGCCGGGTACGATTTGGAGCCAGATATTTCCGTCCAATTCGTCGACCACTTCGTCCAGTTCGGCAATGGATTCATCCGAACCATAAAATTTGCGCCCCAAGCCGATTCGAGAATAAAATTCGTGATACATGACGACATCGTGGGCCTCGTCTCCGCCCGCAAGCATCATGCTGTCCATTGCTGTTTTCTGTTGCGAATCGTAGTGGCCCCGCAATTCGTCGCGCGATACGCCCGTTTCGTCAGAGAGTTTCCAAACGCTCCGCCGCCGGCTGCGACTTATCCAGCCAGCCTCGCGTAACATCACGCAATCAGGATCAACGAAGAGATTGTCTACTGACTCAAACATGCTGGCGGGAATGTCACCATAAGGTCCGTCCACTGTTTCGTGCCAGAGGATTCCCCGGCCTTTCACCAATGCTTCGGGAAGCATCATCCGCATTTCACGAGTGAGCCCGAATTCCTTTGGCGTGTAGTTGGTCCACCATTGCAAGAGCCATGCACGCAAGAGGTCCTGCATCCGCTGGCTCTTCAGTTGGGCCGCATAGTCTTCAGGAACAAGGTCCTGCATCTGCGCCACGGCCTCGATGATCTCGGGCGGCACTTCCGGCCGGTCTGGCGAAACAAGCCGGTGCGGCACCTTCGCATGGAGATACGGAACGTACAGGGCCACAAATTCCGCCGACTTCGGTATTCGCGCTTTCCACGCCGCACCTTCGATGTGCGGGAATGCTTCTTCGCCATCTTCTGGAACATCACTCAGATAGATGTCCTTGTAGCTGCCGCCCAGGAACTTCCAGAGCCGCTTGGCCATCTTGCCGAACTGGCGCTCCTTCGCCTTTTGGGCGTTCTTAAATTGGCGTTCCCAGAGGGCCGCCACACTATTCAGTAGCCGGTTCTCCATCTCTCACCTTCGGGGGTCTGCCTGGCCGTCTCTTGACTTGAACGGGCTGCGACACATTGCGGGATTCGTCTTGCTCCAGCACCTTTACTCTCACCAGCAAATCCTCCAGCGTCTTGTTGATTGCCGGCAGTTGGGCAGCCAGTTGTCGCTGAAGCAATTCACTCTTGCTGAATCGAAAGACGCCGCATTTATTAACTTCCCCCGGCGGCGCGATGAACATATCCGGCTTCAGCTCAACGTCCGGGTCTTCGTAGTAAAAGCAGTTGTATCGGTATCCGATACCCTGGTTGGGGTAAATGATCTGGATGTCGGCGCAATGACCCATGACGCCGATAATCATTCCGAAATTGCCCTCTCCGGATATCTGCGCATTCGGCCAGACTTCGACGATATTGCCGATACCGAGTTCCGGCGGCTCCCATGCGGCTACATCCTCACGGATTCGTTCCTGTAATTGCGTGGTCATCGTAAGCTCCTTAATGGGTTGGTGTTAAACGTTGACGTTGGCGTTTGTCTATCGCTTTGCGGCGATGTTTCTCGAATTGTTCATAGCGAGCGTACACGGGGTCTGCCTGAGAATCGACAATCTTCATGGGCTCCCGGTAGAAGGGATTGTATGCAACAAGATACTCAAGCGCATCCAAGAGGTCTTGCTGCATCTTCAACCGCTTGTCCGGCCGCTTGCCGTCCATCTGGGCCTTTTGGATTTGCTTTTCGAGTTCCGGGGCTCGGCCACGGGCCACTTTCAACCGTGGCGTCCCGACACCTCGCCCGGTTCCGCGAACGGCGAGAAAGTCCAAGACACATTCTTGCCGTGCCGCCACGTCAGGGGAGCCGGGGAAAAAACCCGAAAGCGGACCAGAGGCACGTGGTTTGATATTGCGGGACTGGAGTGCCTGCCAGTATTTGTCGGCTACCGTTATCTCGAATCCCATTGGATGTTGCTTGCCGGCTCGCTTGTCGATAATGAACGCCTCAAATGCATGATCCCCCTGGCGACGATAAACTTCATCCGCCCAGCGGCCGGCATTGGCGTTGCGAATATCAAGCGCATCGTAAACCCAAATATGGAGATCATCGGGGTCAATTGCGGCAAAGACCGTACCGCAATGCTGGGTGCCCGGATCAACCGCCACGTACCGGCACCAATTCTCCGGTATGTCCTGATATTCATAACCGTGAATCCCGGTTGCCGAGAACATCGGATACACCCGCCGGCCAAGTCCCGCGTAACGTCCGTAGTAACGCGACTCGCGATCATCCTCGGGCAAGTCGGCGTAAAATGCCGCTCGTTGTTCAGGTGACATATACGGGTTGCTTTCAAGCAACAACGTAAAGGCTTGGACATTATCGTCGCCCGCATCTGCACGCAATCGAAGCTCCGACAGTTCGATGCCGCCCGAGTGCGGCGTGACCGACCATGCGTTCATTCCGCCAAACCGAATGGCCCTGGCGGACAAGTCTGAAATCCAGTTCCGTGGATTCGTCAACTCCTCGTCGATCCAGTTCCAGTTCAGTTGCACCCCTTGGGGCGGCTTGCCGCCGGATGAACGGCAGAGCAAAGTCCAGCCGGTAGTAAACTCCACGATTCGCGGGCAGCCCTTGCCGCGGTCCTCCCACGCAATGCGCCGAATCATTCGCGGCGGAATCAACGGGGGCGCCGGCCGCCAGCGTTCTTTGTACGCCAGGTCATACGGGTCCAGTACGTTAGGGTCATTCGGATCAGGGCGTACTGATCGCCATTCGTGCGTGATTTCGTCGGGAATGATGTCGAAGGCTCCGGGCGCAGCCAGCTTCGTCCACATCGGGTCCGCAAGGTGGTCTTCACTCTCACCCACCATTAGGGCCTTGCCGCCGCACCTGGGGCAGTTGCCGATGGGCTTCATCCCGCATAACAGCAATGCCGTCTTGTATGCGACGTGCATGGTCTTGGCGGATTGATTCGACCCGTCCCAAAGTTGCCATTTCGCGGTAGACTCCAGGGCTTCGTGTGTGTAGGCCAAGGGCACAAACATTGAAATGCCTTCGAGCTTACGCTTCGCTGCCAGACGAAACTTCCGTGCGGCCAATGCGCGCCGGGACTTGTTGACATCCGGCCTGCGCCGGGATTCCGTCCGAAAGGAGTTCGCCAGTTCTTTTAGGTCAAGTGTCGCCATTGTCGCCCATCATTTTGCGGCCCTCTTCGATCAATTCTTCGTACCCCTTGTCTTCATCGTCATCGCCCTTCTCGCTGTGCCGATCCATAAGCTGCAAGACGGAGACCAGTATGCGGGCCTTCACCGTTTCGGCCTTGCTCTCTTTCGCCAGCAACCACACCTCTTGGGCAAAAGCCGCTGGCCCGCCCGCTGCTTTCATAATCTCGCGCAGGACTTCTTCTGTATCGAGCCGGCCTTCCGCCATGCCAACTACAGTGTCTTCTGTTCGTGCGTCCCTAAAGCTATCCATCGTATTTCACAATTGTGTGGGCTTGGATTATCAACTGTTCACGCAATTTGCCTTCACCCGTTTTCCAATCTTGGCGTACCAATTTGCCTTCCACTTTCAGCCGCGTCTCTGCCGGAACGTCTCGCACCCGTTCGGCCAAGTCGTCGTAAGCCACTACTCGGTGCGTGTCGCCCGCACAGTGGACGAGCACTTCGCAAAAGCGTCTCCCTTCCGGCGGCAGGAAAACCATCTCCGGCTGCCTGGCCAGGGTGCCGGTTATTTCGACGCGACTACTTCCCCAAGCCGGCCCGGCATTCTTTTCGCTGTGACCCATCGTTGGCCTTTACAGTGTTCGCAGTTCATTTCATTGGCCGAACACGCGCATTTCGTGAAGGGCATGGCGTCCACCACCAGGCGACCTACTTGCTCCAGCAATCGTTGGCAGGCCGGCACATCAAGCCACAACGCACCCTGATGCAACTGAATGCCAGCCAAGGTCGCCCGCAACTTGCCCAGGCGGGCACACCACTTCTCCATCTGCGCACGAGTACAAAACGCTTCCTCCAGGTAAGATGGCACCGGCCGCCCTGTCCCATCGTAGTGCCGCCCTGAAGCATGTTTGCCCCATGCTGAATTCATTCCCGTACCTTTTCCTTCCCTAACTCAACTTCCCCTACTGCTGCACCTTCCAGACCGGGCGCGTCCACGACCGAGTTCTGCCAGTGTCCGCACCAGCAATCCCAGTTCACGTACACTTTGGCACCTGCCCTCGTGGCCTTGTAGCAAAAGTTGGCATCGCTGCTGCGTACCGAGTCGATATGATAGTCGTCCTTGTAGGCATCCTCGAAATACGGCGGACCTTCACCGGCTGCGTCTATCGCGTCAAACACACTCATGTCGGCCATCATCAGCCCGCAGCCGACTCTGGCCACTTCCGTCCAGCCATGCAGTGCTTCAACCGCCGCGTGGCTGAATCGCTTGAGTTGCCCCTGGTGTTCCCCGAAGACGTGAATCAGGCGGTCGGGGTAACATCCGCAATACGGTGCGGCGAGAATTGAGCCGGGATGTTCGAGCATGAATGGCCAGAAGGTGCGGAAGAATGGCTGGAATCGCCCAACGGGGCTCCTGTTCCCGTCGTAGCGGACGTAACGGTCCACCACCATGTCGGGGTCAATTGTCAGCCAGTGAGTGGCCGATTCTTCGCGGGCAACCTTGACGGACTGGTTTCGCATCTCGTTCACCCGGTTGCTCCGATGATTGCCCATCGCCCAAGCCAAGTCCGACTGTAGATATAGGTCCACACCCAGTATGGCCATCAAGCTGCCGATGTCTGGACATTCCGACCGCCAGCCCGTAGGGCGGGCAACGTATAGTTTGTATTTGGGCGGCATAGTGTTGTGAAAACGCTAAGGCGCCCCACGGGGCGCCCCAGCGGTTTAGGTTTACCCGGCGGTGTCCGAATCCTGGACGCCCGCTTTGACCATCAACAGGAACTTGGTGTTGCTGATGGTTTCGCTTTCCGTGGCCGTGCCAACTACGGCTGCACCAGCAACCGAGATCAAGCAAGCGCCGTCTGCATCCATGGACACCGCTTGGCCCGCCACGATCGCCGGGTTCGCGTCGGCGTCCGAATAGGCGTAGCACGGCCCGTCCTCAACGACGTAGTACAGGTCGTCCTCGGGAATGGTGGCCAAACCACTTGTCTCCGCGTAGTAGTCGTCAATCGGCTTGGCGACTGCGTGTGCGTTAGTGCCTTCAATCATCCGCCGCCCCCAGTCGGTATCACTCGTGGTGGCGAACTCCCGAAGGATTTTCTTCGCCGTGGAGATCGTGATGTCTCCGCCTTCGTCGTTCTTCACGCACCGCAGAATCACCGGCAAGCCGGTTCCGTGAACGGTGTCCTCCACCTCGAACAGCCGGCCTTCAATGTCCTTGAACGTGGTGTCACTGAGCGTCACCAGTCCCCGGTAGCTCCGCGTATCACCACGCGGAAAGGGAAGTTGTTTACTGGGCATTACTTTTGCCCTCCTTTCTTTTAGGTGATGGGCTTGAACTTGCCAAAGTACGCGGGTGTGTCAACGAACATCTGGACGAACGACATCAACGCCAGACGATGCTGCTGTCCCGCTTCGATGTCCGTGTCGTTGAAGGCGTTGACCAACTGCGGACCAAGATGCTGCAAGCCGATGTGGTCAAAGTTGATGGCATAACCAACTGCGTCATTGTCCACGTCTGCGCCCGCGATGGCGTAAGCGTCCATCAACTCGACGCCCTCGAAGTTCAGTGTGGAGAATCCAAGGTTCACGACCTTGCCCGGCACGTTCTGCGTAATCTCGAACGTCTCCGAACTTTTGAGACTATGCTTCGCTTGCAGAAGCAATTCGGGGTCTAGCAGAAACAGGTCCGGTCCCTTCTTCTGGAGGATGCGCATGTAGGTCGTCATAAACCTCATGGCCTGATGCCAAGTATTTGGCCACGTGTCGGTGTCGCCGGTCCAAAGTGCGTCCGTATAGTCCACGACCAACGGCGTCCATGCGCAATACTCGGTCGGGCCAGTCCCTCTGGGCCATGTAGTTGCGCTCCAGGCACCACCATAATTGCCCAGGGTAGTGAGCATGCCAGCATAGGAATCGTTTGGCGCACCTACGTACCCGCCACTATACGCACCGCTCACGCTGAAAATCGACTCCAGCCCGTGCAGTCGATTGGCCGCACCAGCGTTGCCGTCAACGTAAAGCTCTTCCTTGAAGTCAACCATGAAGTCATCCAGGACCTCCTTGGTCGTTTCTTCCACGAGCCGGTATAGAACCGTCTCGGCCGGACCCTCGGTCACGTACTGCTCAAACAGCGTAACCGATTCGCCGAGGTCGTAGCTTCGCCAGGGAAGCTCGGCCTGCCGCTTAGTTGCGGTCTGCGGGAACGAGATCGAGATGATGTCCCCAGCGTTCGGATTGATCGTCCGGCGCCGGAACCTCGGCCGCCATCTGACGGTTTTCCCATGTCCCTTCGTGATCTTGCCCCGTGACCGAAACATCGCCAGCAAGGGCTCGTCACGGTACAAGGGCTCCACGCGCTTGCGGATGTAGCGATTCAAAGTCGCCATATCTACGCGCGGCGAGATTTCTACGATCGCCATTGGCTATCTCCTTTTCGGTAACTTTCCAGTTGCGTGGAGGTTACGTGGAGGGTAAGCCAACGGTCGGTGAGTGGAGGGCTAAGGGTAAAAGGTGGGTCGGGTCGGGCCCGATGCGGGGTGTCCTCCCGACCCACCAAAACACCAACCGCCGCCCTCCACAAACAGCGGTTGGATATTCGCTATTCTGCTGCAAGTTTCCGTTGCTTCTCTTGAAACACCAGCACTTCAGTCAGTGATTTCCCGGCGTCAATCATTTCCTCGGCAGTCTGTTCAACGGCAGGCGCCGCAGCCACGGCAGGCTGATGTGAACCCTTGCCTTTCGGTGCTGCTTTCTTTGGTTTTTTCAACGGCGGCTGTCCTGCCTGAATCAATTCCTTAGCTGTATCGAGGCGTTCAGTAATGTTGAACATTCCCCCTTGCCCGAGCTTGTCCACTCTTGCGGCCCATTTCTGCCCGGCAGCCGTCAACGGCCCATTTGGATCGCTGTTGACATAAACCCAATCTTTGTTTTCTTCATTCCAGTTATTGAGCGCCGCTACATCTTGCTGCCGATATATCTCTTCGCGTTGCTGCTCAAGCTGCGCCTCATTTTCTTTTCGCAACGGTTCGAGCAGTACGCTCGGGTCCCGGAAAAATTCGTCTGCTCGCCTTGCCATTGCGGCCTGATAACGGCTGTGTCGTTCCCGCACGTCACTCGGCGCACTTGCGGTCGGTACGGTTCGGCCTTCTGCATCTTGCGTTACCCAACTCAGGTCGAAACTCGTAATTGCGCTATCAACAGGACTGTCTTTTGTGGCTGGTGTTTGCTTCGCCAACAATTCGCGTATCTCCGGTGCCTTGTCGCGAAACTCTTTCCCCAATTCTGCATCTGCATCCCGCTCCCCGATGCGTCCGACCAGATTGTCGATTCCCTTTACCCATTCATCATCGGTCCCGTATTTCTCGGCCAGCTTGCGTCCAGTCAGGCGGTCAAAGTATTTGGCAATACTCTCCGACTCACCCTCATCTGGTGCAACAGGCGGTGTGGGTGCTGGTGTTGCTCCCGGCGCCGGCGTTGGTTCCGGTGTCGGTTCGGGCGGCTTCGGTGGCTCCAGCGTCGGTGGCGCTGCATCCAACGGTGTCGTCTCGGTCGAAGCTCCGGCTGCTTGGTCACTCAGCGCGGCGGGCGGTTCTGTGGGCATGATATCCCTCCTGCGATTGGCGGTGGTGGAGGGACTGTGGAGAGTCGTGCGGAGGAGAGTAGGGCGCGAACGCCTTTCGCACGTTTGGTATTCTATGCATAAAGCCTAATAGCTGTCAAGCCTATTTCAAAACACCTAAATTCCGCAATTGTGCCCGTATCACGCCCAAGGGCACCTCATCGGGGGGTTCGCCATCGAAATTCAAGATGGCTTCACCTCGCCCATGAACTAGAATCGCCGCACAGTCATAGACCCTAGCCGCCGTCTCGGGATTGTCAAAACGCCCTAAATTCAGGTCCCGGCCGTGCGACTTCAGCTTGACTCGCCATTTCCTCTTCGTCCGGTGCCAGGACACGCCACGGTATTTGTTCTCGCCCATAATCAGTCCGCCGGCCCGGAATATGCCCCCCAAGCGGGTCACTCTCCAGGACCGACAAGGGGGGCAATTCCGCGTTCATTATGTCCATTGTAACAGGTTCAGCAGGCAATGCAAGGCTAATGGGACGTGGTTTCTACTGGCTCGTATGTGGATTCCCACAAAGTCAGCGAAATAAACAGATTGGTCTTGACGCCCGTCCGCAAATCGCTAAACTCCAAATCATACGCTCTGCAATCAATCGCGGAGAGGAAAAGTGGCCCCCGTCAAATTCCCAACAGTGAACGGCAACGCGTATCTCTTGACGGGGGTCCTGCGTTGCCGCTTCCCGCGACGGGTGCTTGCAGGGCTACGGCCAGGTCATCCGTCGCGTTTTTCACATCCTCGCAGGGATGGGCGGCGGGCGGGCTTGTCCATACCGGCTCGTCCGTCGCGTTTTCCACAGCATCGTGACGGCGGAGTGCCCGCGGCACGTAGCCAGTACGGTCACAGCAAAAACTCAGCGGAAACACTGGGCGGCGTGACCACCTGGCCCGTCACGATGTTTTCTCTCGACGTATCCCCCGCCGTATTGACCTCACGGCCACGGCGGGGTTACGGAACGCAGCAGGTCGAGAGCGGAAACAATCAACCCGAAAGCAACAGCGATTGGGTTGCGTACGGAAACTCTCGGCCCGCTGCGTTTTTTTATACTCCCCAGCGATGTCGCGTCAACCGAGGCACGGCACGTGGCGTCGATGGGTTATGGTCAAACGATTTGCGGCGGCGTGGCCAGATGACACCTGCAAAGCCTCCGCAGACAGGCTGGGCAGTCCGAAGCGAAGTACGCGAGTCTGTGATGCTCAGAGCCGAAACGCTGTTAGAGGACAAGTCGGGGAAGGACCGGCCCGCAGATCGTTTGACCTTCAATCTTGTGCGGCGGGGCGGCAATCTTACTCCCCCGAAACGGATGCCGTCCCGTCGCCTTTTCACTCAGGAGAACACACGATGAAAGTTCGGATTGAGTTTAGCGGCGAGAAATATGATCCGGGCGACGAGTACCAACATCGTTGCGAGATCACGGTTGATGGTAAGTTTGTCGCAATCGGGGCCAACCTATCAGAGTGTCCAGAGGATGCAAACCTCGGACGGGATCTCGGCTTTGTGTACGACATTCCCGAGGTGCTTCGTTGCGCACATCAGGCGGGGCAAAGGGGTGAACCGTTTGAGATCAAGGAAGTTGCGAACGCCGATGGGGTATGGGGCGGCGACTAACACACGGACGCCCCCGGCACGGAGCCAGGGTGATATCCGGGCAACCGCCGCACGACGCGGCGGCCCCGTGGTTTTTGAAAGGACAATCATGGCAATTTCACTAGCACCGTGGCGTCTTGGAAAAGAGGGTGGCTCCGTCGTCTGCGATGACGAGACATTGGGGCCGCAAGACCCCAAATCGCGGGAATACTACGGCGGGTATGTCGTCTGCGAGAGTGCGACGCCGAGCAACGCCCAGGGAATCACCGCTCTCCCCGAACTGCTGGCCGCGTGCAAGGAACATGGGTTTGAGGACTGGCCCCACGGAACATTCCCGGACGCCCTGAACGGCTTGGCCGCTGAACTGGAATCCGAAAAGTGGGCGACGTGGCTGCATCGCAAGGCCGACGAAATCAAGGCCGCCATTGCCAAGGCCGAACCCACGGAGGCTAAACCCCAATGAGTAGTCTCAATGGTCTTTCCGTAAACGTCCAAATCCGTTTTTCCGCCGCACAATTAGCAGCACTGCCCTGCGAAGTCATCGGGGCAATAACCGACCTGGCCGCTTCGGCGATTGGCCTTCACGCCATAGCTTCGCGTGTGGAAGCCCAAGATATGGCAAAGAAATGCGAGCACAAACTGCAATTGATGAAACGTGCTAGGATATGCCTTGATTGGATGGAAGAAAAGGGCTACGAGATCACGGATGATTTTCAGATCGTCGAAATTGACGGCAAGGCCAAACCGACGGAGGGCAGCGATGGCAACCCTGACCACTGAATATGAAGCCCTGGATGGCCTAGTCACGCTGACCCTCGAAATCGACTACGACGCCGAGCCGTATGTGCCGGCGAAAATCAACGCCGACCCGGACGACTGCTACCCCGAGTCGGGCGGCATCACCGTCAACGAGGTCCGCGTGGTTGGCATCACGGCATGGAACGATGACAGCACGCACTCGGTAGGCTGGAAAGACATACAGCCCGGCAGCATTCCCGGCTGGCTGTCCGAGGGCATCGTCACGTGGTTGCACGAGCCCGACACGTTTTGGCAGGACATCGTAGCGGCAGAACTCGATGAGCGGGAGCAGGTTGCGAAAGCAGATGACCAGGCGGCACGCGAAGCCGCGTGGGAAGAACGACGTGCAAACAAACCGCGATAGAAAGGATGAAACAATGTCAGGAGTCCACTTGGGCGTAGAATACCGCGAAAGCCCCATCACCGGGGTCACGATGTATGACCCCACGGAAGTTTACACGAATGACTGCCGGGACAGGGTGGGCGGCGAGCCGTTCATTTCAGTACGGTTTCAGGACGAGAACAACTGCACAGTGAAGGCATACCTGCCGCCCCATCTTGCCGTCGAACTCCACCAGCAGCTTGACGTGATGCTCTGCCCACAAGAAGCCAAGTGCACAAACTGCGGCAACCCGTTGGCCAGCGAGCGGATCGACGGCCACGAGGTGGCGTTTTGCCCGACGTGTGGAGACCAGGAACCGAAGGGAGTAGACGATGGCGCGATACATGCTTGAAGGCGAGAGCCGCGAGATACCGCTGAACGTGAGTCTCCTCCGCAATGATGCCAGTATCGCACTCCAGGTAGATGCTGGCGACCTGCCATATCATACGGTAGCATCGCTCATGCCTAACGGCACCTTGAAGCTACATGCGAACATCCCCACTGGCCTTGGTCTGAAGGTTGACCAGGACGGGCGAATCAAAACGGTGAACGAATGAGCGACTTGACAGAACGATTGCAGGACGACTCGTGGCGCGTCGGTCCCTGGCCTCGCACGTTTGGGCTTGCCGAACTGGAAGTATGGCACAAAACATGCTGCGATGCTGCCATCCGCATTGACGACTTGGAGGACGAGAACACGCGGTTACGGGAAGCGTTGCGGCCGTTCGCCCTGGTCGCCGAAGGTGTCCCCGAGAACTGGCCGGGTTGCTGCCCGCTGACGTTTGAGCACGCCCCGCAAGCAGAAGACGGCGGCAACTGGTTTATCAGTTACGCGGGCATCCACGATGCTTGCCCATATCCGACTATCGACCAATGGCGAGAAGCCGGCGAGGAGGTGGGCTGATGCCCGACGTAACTGTCAACGTAGACGTGTACTGTGGCCGTTGCGGCGACGGCTTGTGCAATCAAACCACGTACAAGGAAAATTACACTGGCCGCGACAAAGCATTCCACGTCGAACCTTGCGAGAAGTGCTTGGACGCCGCAAAGGATGAGGGCGACGACAAGGGGTACACACGGGGCCTAGACGATGGCCGGGAAGAGGCGGAGTTGGACGATGGCTAAGCATCCACGTGATCCCGATACCATCAAGGCATTCGTCACGGTCGAGGACCCCGAGCCGTTCTCCCCACCGTGGCCGGACGAGTGCCCGGCGGCCGGCTTCCACGCCGACGAGCCGTATGAAACATATCGTGCGTGGCCAGCCGCCAATTCCACGGCCCTAAAGGAAGGCTACCAAGTGACGGCCAAACGTATGCGGGCGGCCCTGGATGGGCTAATTGGTGGCGATAGCAAGCCCCGCAAATTCGGCCGGGCAGTCCACGCCAGGCTACTCGAACCCGAAGCGTACAAAACGCGGTTTCTACTGGCCGGCGACTGCGAGGCCATCCTGAAAAGCGGACCACGTAAGGCGGAGCCGTGTGGCAAGGCAGCCGGGTTTTACGACGGAGAAGCGTGGTATTGCGGGATGCACCAAAAAGCATATCCCGGTGCCGTAGAGCCGGAAGAATACGTGAGCCAACAAGAGGCGGAGAACATCGAACGTATCGTGGTGGCCGTCAAATCTCACGAAGCCGTTAGGCTGCTACGTCAGCGGGGTGGCTGCGAGCTTTCCTTCGTATGGGAGCGGGATGGTTTCGCCTGCAAAGGCCGGGGCGATAAGATCATTCTCGACGTGCCCAAGTGCAATGATACGATCATCGACATCAAAAAGATGCAATCGGGCAAGGGGGATACCCATTCGCTGCAAACGTCCATTAGAACGTATGCCTGGGATATGCAGGCCGCGTTCTATTGTTCCGGTGTCGAGGCATTGACGGGCAGGCGGCCCGACTTCCGATGGGTGTTCGTCGAGGACAATATCCCGTTCGACGTGTGCGTAGTTCCCTTGACGAAGGCCATGCGAGAAGTCGGGCGGTGCAAAGTCAACACAGCCTTTGAGACGTATAAGCGTGGCGTCGAATACAATCAATGGCCGGGCTACGGCGACGATTACGTTGACGTGGAGCCGGCTGACTGGGAGCGAAAAAGGTACGGTGCATAACATGGCTGACAAAGTAGACGACGGCGGGCCGGCAAAAGACAAGTCCCTCCGCGACTGGTTCGCAGGGCTGGCGGGCGACGAGGCATTCCGCTTGCTTACGGAACACGCTGGGCAAGACTGGATGGGTAGTTGCCTTGCCGATGCTATTCTTGTTCTGGCGGAAACCAAACTTATGATTGCCAACGCCATGCTAACCCAACGAAAGCAGGAGCCCGAATAATGCCCGGAACCGAAAAGCTGACAGCGCGTCAAGATTGCAAGCACATGAGCGGCTATTCAGGACTAGGGTTAGTGTACCGTACAAGTCCGCTTAAACATTGTGGATTTGATGCGATAGCTGGGCAGTACATAAAGCGGCAATACTATTATTGCGATACGATCAATACCGACGACCACTGCAAACTGTTCGAAAGGAAGCTGTAATGTCCGGAACCGAGCTCATCATCCCCGGCGACAAGTTGCCGCTGCAATTGCCCCCGCCGCGACACAAGGGGGCGGAAGAACTCTGGACGCGGGTTATCCGTCTGCATGATTGCTTGCCGCCAGGTGTAGCTGGCCGTCAGTTTCTCCAGGCGGTGGCGGCAGAAGTCAACGCCCTGCCCGTCGATACCGCACCGCCAACCGTGGTGGCCACGGCGTTCAACTGTGCCATAGTGGGATTGATACCCGGTAAGGCGTTGATGCACGCCCATTTTGTGACGTTCAAAAAGAACAACGTGCCGCAGTGTCAATTGATGATTGGCTACCGTGGCTTCCTCGAACTGGCCTACGGGTGCAAGTTCCTCAAGGATGTGCAGTGCGAAGTTGTCTTGACGGATGAAACGTATCGCCGTTGGAACGACAGTAACGGGGCACGCATTGAACACGAGTTGCCCATCGACCGTAAGGTGGAATACGCGGCCGTGCAGGCGGCGTACTGCATTTGGCACGGCGTGGCGGGTGGAACGGGCATCAGCGTAATCAGCCGCCGCGAACTCGACAAGGTGAAGACCAAAGCCGAGAAGAAGTACGGAAGCGTATGGGGAACCGACCCGATAGCGATGGCCCTCAAGACGCCCATCCGCCGTGCCGCGTCACGCTGGAAGATGACCGACCGCATGGGCCTGGCCGTCACGCTCGATGGGCTGGCGGAAGTCGGGGAGCCGCAGCCGTCGCAAGTGCCGGACGATGAACCGGCCCGCCCGTCGTTGAAAGACTTGCCAGACCACGAAATGGACCTGCACGACGAGGCTGCCGACGTACAGGGTGACGACCACCCCGAGCTACTCCAGGACTTCCTCGACGAAATCACCAAGCCCGGTGCCGACCTGACCGAACTGGAATCCAAGGCCCGGCGGCATGTGCAACTAAGTAGCGAGCAACTCGAAGCCATCCTCAAGGCGTGCCAAACGGCACGGAAAGGAACGTGACGTGATTGTTTCGACGGACAAGTTGCAATACATGCTGGTTGGCGGTGTGTATGCCCTCGCAAATAGACATGGCAAGGCAATTGTTTGCTGTGCGTTTTTGCGAGGCTTCATTGAGATTCCCGACGCCACGGCTTATTGGATGGAAGTAAGCGACACGCGGAAGCATGGGGAGTGGGTGAGCGGCGAGGTCTGGATGTGTGACGAGGGCCTTGTGTGGCGTGTTGGCAACCGTGACTGGTGGGGATTCTATACGCCCGCCGCGAGATTTCTTCGCCACCACTTCAAGCTGTCCGACAAGCCCAAGCGGCTCTGGTGCCGATTACTCTACGAAGAATGAAAGGAACGTGACGTGGCAGGATTAGAAGAGGTCAGGAAAGCGATTCTTGCCTTGCTGGATGCCCGAGGTGGCGGGGTGTTTGCCAATTGCGAGTGGAAGCCAATCAAAGCCGCCATCAACGAGGCCCGCTCCGGCCAGGACGAGATTTGTGCGGCCATGACAGAGTTAGAAGAACATCGTGGCAGACACACCATATCAGTACAAACCTATCCCGATGGTACGGGCAAGGTGCTCGGGCCAAACTTGGAGCAACTTGCTGCATGGGGTTATGGCGAAAATCCTGTTGCCGCCATCCGCAAGCTCATCCCCCCGCCCAAGTCGACGATGAAGGAGGATTGGGAAATAGTACGTCAACGCCTCCGTTACACTGTTGCGGTTGATTCTTCCTGTCTTCCTTCGGCTGCTGACGCATTTGAAGCCTTCGATCGTCTACGCAAGCGACTAGAGAAGCCGTGACCGTCACCGCCCGACTCGCCGAACTCGGATTTCAGCAGCATCCCGACAACGCCCAGTGGTGGACGTACCGCAAAGAGGGCGAGCACAGGCTGATTATCGTGACCGCGAAACTCGACGAAGGTTTCGTTGACCCCTCGTACCATCCCGATGACGTGGACCGTGCCATGGAGATTTACCGGGCCGCGTCGACACTTTTACGCAAAGGAACCTGACATGCGATACGCACTCGGATTAATCCTCGTGCTTGCGGCTTACGCGTTTGCGGCGTGGACGCTCTGGCCGTCGTAACCAGCAAAGGAACGGATGCCATGAACCAACGAACCCTATTCCCTGGCACGCCCCTGCCCCCGTCAAGCGGCTCGGCCACGAGTCAGGCGGCGGCACGTGCGGTGGCGTGTAAGTCGGAACGATGGCGACAGGACATCCTCGCGTACATACGAGAACACGGAGAGCACGGAGCCACGGACCACGAGATACAACGCGACTTTCGCCTATCTGGCGACGTAGAACGTGCCCGACGCTGGGAACTGTGCGGCGGCAAACATCACAGCGAACGGCCCGTGCTAATCATAGATTCGGGTCGTACCCGGCCGACGGCGAGCGGCAAGCAAGCGATCGTGTGGGTGATAGCATGAAAGAACATCCCATCTTGTTCGCTCCCGACATGGCGGGTGCCATCCGGGACGGACGAAAAACGATGACGCGGCGGGTGGTGATACCGCAACCTGAGCGGGAACCGGAGGGCGTATGGGAAGTATGGAAATGCCGCGGAAAAAACGGGCCCGATACATACGGTGCCTGTGGCGTTGGTCCTGGGGCCAGCGGCGATGACCACACGGGACTCTGGGCCTTCTCAAAAGGCATGGTTTCCATTGGAGAACCAAGACACTGTCCCTACGGCGTCCCCGGCGACCGACTGCGAATGTTGACGACCTGGGCTGTTCACCGCCAGTATGACGCCTTGAAGCCGACACAACTCCCGGAAGACATGGACTTCGTGTGGACGGCATTTAATCTCGGCGGCAAGCCCGACGTATTTGGTAAGCTGCGGCCCGGCAGGTTTTGCACGCTACCGCTGCGGCAACGCTGGATGCCGCTGGCCGATATCCTCGACGTTGGTGTGGAACGGGTGGCGGACATTAGTGCAGAGGACGCCTTGAATGAGGGAGTGGTGATTGAGTACAACTCCGGCTCGAATCCGCAGCGTCCGGAGAATTGGGGCGAGTGGTCAGAAAAGCAGCAAGACGAATATGTCGAGAAACAGGCACGGCCTACATACATGGCAAGGTTAGACGACTGCGAAAGGTGTGTTGCGGAGTTCCGCAAACTGTGGGATTCCATCAGCGCCAAACGTGGCTACGGCTTTGACGTGAACCCATTTGTTTGGGCGGTGTCATTCAAGAGGACGAAACCATGAACCCCTTAACCACAACCGAGCGTGCCGCGATACGAGCACGGTGCGGGGCTGGAACAAAGCCATCCTGGCACGTAGATGATAGCGGCAACATATTCGGGCCCGGTGGCCGACTCGTTGCAAATTGTGCGGGTTGGTCGAATAACCGGGAGCCTTCACGAAAAGAGAATATGGCTAACGCCGCGCTTATTGTCCATGCCCGCAACGAAGACATCCCCCGGCTGCTCTACGACGTGGACCGGCTAATCGCACGGGCTAAGCAAAGTTGTGTTGACCCAGCTTTCGCAAAGGCGTTGGTGGACTGGGCGGGTGAAGGGACGATCAAACAACTGAAAGCCGACGTGGAGCGGCTGGAAACTCAACTGCGCCGTGGTGTCGCCCATGCACGAGAACGCGTTGCCTTGATTGTGGAAAACAAGCGGCTGACAGCGGAAGTCGCAACCCTGCGTGCCGCTGCCAGTGCGTGGGCAACTGAGGAGAATGAATCATGGTGACGCTGACGAAAGAAGAATTGAGGGTGATCCGCGACCTCCACCATACGGGCAACCTGACGGGGGCCGACGTGCGGAGGCTGCTCGACTTCGCCGACGAAATGCTGCCCGTGCGGGATGCGTTGGTGGATGCCGTGACAGCAAAGACCAGGCTTATGATAGAATGGCGTAGGGTCGATCCGCCAGCAGAAAAAGCTGTCCTCGACAACGCTTCTGATAAAAGCAACGCTACTTATCGTACCTTCTGGGACCTCGCCTGCAAGGTGGCCGAAACTGACAAACCCATAACAGGAGAACAGGAAGATGAGTGAAGAGAGAACCGTCATGGTGGTGGAAACGGGCGGAAGCGAGAAGCTGAACCGGGCAATTCAGGAGATCGCATTTGAGAAAGGATACGGGTGGTCTAGCTGCGAGGAAAGCAGGCCGATGCACCTTTCAGCTTACTTCCTCTGTTTCTACACAGATGGGGATATGACATACGCTGAGAAGAATTTTGCGTTTCCGGGGGCGAGCGCTTTTGCTTATGTGGAGATGTCCCCGGCGGAGTTCGCCAGGAGCCCGGACTGGAAGGCCCCGCCCCCGCCCATCAAGGTCTGCAGGCAGACGTTGGCGTTCAATCGGGACGGCTCCCTATCGCTCAGTCGCGGCGACAAGATTACCCGCGAAACCGTCCAGGCGATCGCCGACCGCTGGGCGGAAGTGATGGCCGAAACTGCCATTGACAAGCCCGAATCGGAGAAACCATGAAGTTCCGTGCCGGCAACCGAATCAAGTGGACCCAGGACCATTGCACCGTGATATCCGCGGGCGTCCCGGCGGGCACGGACTGGACCATCGAACGTGAGGGCGACGGCTACTCGCTGGCGGCGTGCGGGGCTGGCTGCCGCAAGCATAAGGATTGCTACGGGAACGGCTCCCTGCACGTCTGGGGGCTGAGTGCTCGGCAGCGGAAGCGGTTCGAGGCTCATATTGGTGTTGACAAGCCCGGCAGATGACATGATGTCTGACACCACAACACAACAGCGGTTCGATAACATGGGCGTAACGCTACCCGAGCTTATCGACTGTGCAATTGAATCGTTGCGGTTTTACGAAGCTGCTGCCCTGGAACATGATTGCAACAATGGATATTGGGGCTGCTTCTCTGGCGGCAAGGATTCTGTTGTCATCAAGGAGCTAACGAGATTGAGTGGCGTCAAGGTAGTTTGGCACTACAACGTCACTACCATCGACCCGCCAGAACTGTGTCGGTTTATCCGCAAGCATCACCCCGACGTAACATGGAACCGACCGCCACGGCACTTCTTCAAGGTACTCGCGGAGGAACGCGGTTATCCATTGCGGCAGCAGCGGTGGTGCTGTCAGGAGTTCAAGGAAAGCAAGGGCAGAAATAAAGTCAAGATTATGGGCGTGCGACGTGCGGAAAGCCCACGCCGAAAAGACCAGTGGAAGCTGTGGATGCGATGGGACGCAACTAGAAGCCACGGCAAGACGGAAGAATCGTCTTGGTGCCTGAATCCGATTTACCTCTGGCGAGACGAAGATGTGTGGCAGTTCATCCGAAAGTATTCCCTGCCCTACTGCGAATTGTACGATCAGGGAATGAAGCGGCTCGGGTGCATTGGATGTCCTATGAGCGGAGCGGCTGGCGTGAAACGAGACTTCGCACGCTGGCCGCAATATGAGCGGGCATGGCGCCGTGCTTTTCATCGGCTCTGGAAGCGACGTTACGGAACTCCGATTACTCGCGGCAAGCGTCGAGGGCAACTCTGGCCGGGGATGCCGGGAATTGAGACGCCAGACCAGCTATTTGAGCGGTGGCAATCTGGGCTAAAGGCCCCTGATGATTCGGATGATTGTCAGTTAGGACTGTGGTGAAACTGCTGTTGACAAGCCCGAATGAGTGGAGACTTAGGAGCGGCGGCGGGAGAGACCCAACGAGAGTTTATGACAGTCGGGGCGGCCCGTCAAATTGGGGTATGGAGGCAGCGGACTACTATCGCTGGCCAATTTGACCCGTTCGATTCGGGACGCCGTTACTGTGATATTGGTATTGACAAGCCCGAGGGAAAGCCGTAGGATTGGCAGGATGGTGAACTCAGGATCAACAATGCGTACAATGCCTCCCCGGTTCTCTGTGGGGATTCTCCCCCCTGAGTTCACCAGCCGGGGGGGCGTTTACATAAGGAGGGCACGGAAATGGCCCTATCTAAAAAGAGGCGGTTTGAGGTATTTAAGCGGGATGGGTTTACCTGTCAGTATTGTGGCCGCAAGCCGCCGGAGGTGCTCTTGGAGGCAGACCACATCACGCCACAAAGCAAGGGCGGTGATGATGATTCAGTCAATATCATCACCGCCTGCCGGGACTGCAACCGGGGCAAGGGCGCCAGGGAACTCACCTCTATTGAACCGCCAATTGTGGAGCAAGTTGCCGAGCGTATCGAGCGAACAGCCCAAGTCAAACAATTCAACAAATTCCTTATGGCAGAACGGCGACGGCAAGATAAGGAAATTGGGGGCATTATGGCTTATTGGTCTGAGTATGCCGAGCCCGCCAGACCTGAAGGCCATGAGTTGCGCCGGCGAGCAACATCATTCAGGGTCTTTCTTAGACATCTACCGGCAGTCAAGATCATGGAAGCAATTGACATCGCGTTTACACGAAGAGCACCAGACAGCCCTTCGGACGACTACCAGACGTGGAAGTATTTTTGTGGCGTCTGTTGGTCGAAGATCAAGGAGGGGCAAAATGAGTGACCGCAAATCCTACAACCCGTTGCTTAAAAGCTATCCTGACAGCGAGAAGATCAATCGGGTGTCTGAGGGGGCTGAGGTGCTCTATGTTCGCTTGTTGGCGGCTAGCGACGATGAACACCATTACTACGCAGACCCCGGCAGGGTGCTCGCCAAGCTGTTCACCGAGCGGATGCTGGCGGGTCAGGTGACACGGGAAGACGTGGTGAATCGACTTGCCGATCTCGACCTAGTGGATCTCATTCGGCTATACGAAGTGGAGGGCAACCAATACCTTGAAATCGTGCAGTGCTTTAAGAAGTTTCGTGCCGATGTGAAGCTCGACCGCCGCTTTCCCATGCCAGAAATGCCACCCATCCCGTATTCGGCACGAACGCGGGACGAGGGTGTGCCGGACGCGGGACGTACCCGGACGGAAAAAGATAGGCAAGATAGCGTTGACGTTCCACCAACCCAACCCAACCCAACCCAACCCAAACTCAGACCCAAACCCAAAACTACATCATCGGCAACCGATGATGCCTTCGCCGCCTTCTGGGATGCCGTGCCGAAAAAACGGAAGTCCGGCAAGCGGGCGGCCCGAACGGCCTACGATGCGGCCGCCAAGCGATTGACTCTGCGATGGGGAGCCCCATCGCCCCAGAAGGCACACGATCACCTCCTGGAGCGTATGACAGCCTTCGCAGCCAGCCCCAAGGCTCAAGGCGAATTCTGCCCGATGCCCACGACCTGGCTCAACCAGGACCGATTTGACGACGATCCGGCAGCGTGGGAGCAAACCGACGACAGCAAGCCCCGCGACGTGGTGGCCGACATTCAGGCACGGCGCCGGGCAAGGGAGGGAACAAGCGATGACTAAACGTAAGCAATACGATAGCGTCGCCGATTTGCTGGCAGATAACCCCTCAAACGACGTTTTGCGAAAATGGGTTTGGATGTTGTGGGAAAAACGGCAGGCGTTGCATGCCAGGGTTCTGTTGCTCGAACACGAAGCCGATTGCTATTGGTGTGATATTTGTTCGCCAGGCGAGTGGGTGCGAGGCCAGTGTGATAAATGCAAGGAACTGTACGCGGCCGTGGAAGTGGCGGAGGCCCGGTGCCGAGCAGGGGTGGGGGAAGTGAAATAATGCAAATATCTACCAAAATCAAAAACGAAATTGCCGAGTGGATGAAATACATAGATGGATTAAGCCAAATGGAACGTACAAACCTGGAGGCCGTGGCTGATATGCCACTAAGAAAAATTGCCGAAATGGGGAGCAGAGCTACCGGAAAGGCAATTAAGTTTTTTGAGGCGGCCGGTTTTTTGCATGGTATACGGCAGAAATCCAGGAAGAGGTAGGGGGTGGCGAATGACCCGCACCGAGTTCGACCGCTGGTTCATCTACCACCAGGAGCACTTCCCCGGCATGGCCGCGTGGCTTGGCAGGATGGAAGTACACATCCAGGACGGCCACATGAACGTATGGTTCAAGGCCCTGCGAAACGTCAACCCAGAACATGCCCACGACGCTAGCGACAAGATGTTCGACGATGTCGAGAACGACCCGCATTCGTACGAGCGGCACCCCCAGGCGATTGCCAGGATTGCCAGCGGGCTAAAAGCGGCGACGGCCCCGCCGCCCCGGCAATACGTGGACGGCGAAGAAACGTACAAATGCCTGCTGTGTCAAGACGACGGCCGCGTAATCGTATGGGACAATGTATCAACTGCCGTGGCCGGCGGTAAAATGCTGTATCAGGCGGCGGCGGCGTGTACGTGCGTGGCTGGCGATTACTTTGTCGAACGAGCGAAGACCCCGATGGTACGATACAATCCGAAGCGGATGCAGTTGTGTTTCAACACCGAACCCGCGAGCCGCGAGGCGGCGGGAGGGGATGATGGCCGTGCAAACCGACCTGGCAGACCTACGTGACCAAGCGAACGCGATTGACGCGGACCCGGACGGCGACCCGCGAATGAGCTACTTGCTTCGCTGGGCGGTTGGCGAGATCGAACGCCTTCGGTGGGAACGTGACGTGCTTGCATTGAACTTCAGTCAGAAGGAATCGGCCGTTGTAATTTTACTCGGTTCACTAGGTGAGGTCCTTGGCATCAAACTTCATGGGCCGCGAGTTGCTACTGACATACCATTGCGTTTACCAGCAGGAGCCGAACCCCCAGGCCGCGAGGCAGGAGGCGATTGAATGTGTAAGACAAGGTTAGAAGCAGTGGATAATATGCTGCGGGAAAAAGGCTACGCCGACGATACGCTTCCCGATGACCTCTTGTGTTTTGCTCGCAACTTTGCTAGAGAAGCGGATAGGCAGCAGACCGAGATCGCCCGCCTCCAAGCCAGCGTGGATGATTTGCAAATACGGTTTGACAGATATATTCGTGCGTCTACCCGAAGCGAATGCGGAGCTGGTGCCAAGATTGACCGCCTCCAGGCCGTCGTGGACAAGCTGCAAACCGAGAATACGGAGTATAAGCGGTATCTCGATGGTGACGGAGTTGAATCGGATATAACTCTGATTGCAGAACTGCGGGGGATATTGACGACAGCGCTTGGAAAACTGAAAAGACTGGAAGCAGAAGCCGCCGGGGCGCCGAGGCGGCGGGAGGTGACGATGGGTAGTTCGATTTACAAACCGTGCTTGACATGGGCGATGAACGCTCCCAGGAGCGAAGAGAAATGTAGGCTGTGTGCCGACACCGCCGAGCTCGCCCGCCTCCAGGCCGTCGTGGACGAGCAACAGACGGAACTTCAGATACACCGCGACAAGGCACGCGGCGATTATTGGGGTTGGCAGGGTGACGAGCACGATCACCTGGAGTCCCTTGTTTGTCCGGTACTCATTCACCCCAGGGACTTGCGGGTCTTTACGGAAACCGTGGACAAGCTGCGGCAAACCATCAGTACCGAAGTGGCGTGGCTGGAGCGCACAGAGGGGAGGATTCAGCGGGTTTTGAATATGCACGGCTCTTGTATAAATGCCCCATGGATTCACGAGGAATTTGTGGTCGCGCTGAAAAGCATGAAGGCCGCCCAGGCGGCGGGAGGAGAATCGTGACCAACCAGCACACTTTCAGCAAAAAAGCGGGAGAGGTATTTCACCTGGATGAATGGCAGGTGTTTATCTACTCGGCAGCAATATGCTGGGAGCAAGATGAACTTCCAGGCGATCCAGGGTTGCCGGGTGATGATTGCCGTGTTGTGAGGAGTTTTAGGGTAACGATCGAAGCCGCCCAGGCGGCGAGGGATGAATGATGTGTAACACCTGGCCAGGAGGAAGTCGGCACGGGATGACCCAATCCGAGCACGAAGAATGGAACGCCAGCAACTATCCAGGAACACTCCAGCTATGCTGCGTCTGCGATGATCCGACCGGAAGATGCGAAGATGATTCAATCGACTGTGGTTGCGGGGCCGGTCCATTTTGCGTGGATTGTTGGCATGGGCATTGGTGCCGAGAACGTGAAGCGGAAGAGCACGAAGCAAACAAGGCAGCCGTATCGCGTAGCGGCGACGTAATAGGATAGCCGCCCAGGCGGCAGGAGGTGACTCATGAGTCAGGACTTTTCAAACATAGAATCCCTGGGCTTTCAGATTTCTGCCGATGGACAGCGAGTTTGGGTGTGTGTCAATGGCCAATGCGTATTGAGGGCAAAGGGGATTGAAGCGTTGGAAGTTCGAGATGATCGACTGACACACTGTGACGACTGCGACAAAGACGTTGACGGCCTGACGGTGACGACCTGCGAGTCGTGTGCTACCGCACAAGACGCCGAGATTGAACGGTTGCGACGGCTCATCACAGACTTACAAGTGCCGAGGCATTGTGAATTGGGCTGTAGCGTCATACCAGCGTTCAAACAAGCCGCCAGGCGGCAGGAGGTGAATCGTGACAACTGACAAACTTGAGAACGCTTTGGCGTTTGCTGGATCGGACGAACATAGCGGCGACTTGCGGACGATTCTTGGTCAGGCTAAAGGTGCTTGTCGGACACTCGCAAAAGAGATCGGCCGCCTCCATGCCGTCGTGGACAAGCAGCGCACCGTCATCGTCGGGCTGGTTGACGCCATCAAGGGCACGTCGGTATGGGGCAGGCATGACGGAAACTGTTGTGCGAGGTGCGATGGCAGCGAATACGAATGTGATTGTGGCCATGTTAACCTACACGCGGCCGTGGAAGCCGCCGAGGAGGCGAAGGGATGACAGATCAATACAGTTTTTGCGAATCAGTACACGCAACGAGCCGGAGCCCATGGTGTATCCGTGTCTTGACAAAGCAAGGCCAAAAGTGCGGCGGCGGCGTGGATACACCATCGCTTTGCGGTCGTGTACAGCCGAAGAAGGGATGGGATCTCAGTGTACACTTTTGTGTCAATCACCCTTCTGCCTGCCCGCGATGCGTCCAGGCTTACAGGGCCCACACTGTAACGAGTACCTAACCGAAAGGAACGCCAGATGTTAGTACGATTAGTAGACGACCGAAGCGACGGGACAATACACATCGATAAGATGCGAAACGGTCAGATTGCCGAAGTAACGGCGTGGCCTCGGGCCGAGATAATTGGAGCAATCGTGCAACAATGCGACAAGGCCCTGATTTTTTTGGGGAGGGGAAGCGAAGAGTCTTGGCAAACATTTTTCGGAACGGACTCTAATAGCCATTACCGCGTCCGCATCCTACCCAACGGCACGCAACTGGAAGTAACCGATAACGAGTAACCCAAACGAAAGGAACTACCATGGCTGCTGACACACCGATCACTGAACCACGACTAATGACCATCACCGAGGTCGAGGAAAAGCTGGCGGCGATTGATGCTGCCCACGAGAAGGCCATTAAGGAACAAGAGGACATGTTTGCCAATGAGTGGAGGGTCGAACTTGCACGACTCGCCAGGATTCGCAAGGCGGAACGTGCGGACCTGGTTGCGATTCACAGGGCTAAGCGTGCAACGCTGGCTACATGCCTCGACGTGCTGAGAATGGGGGCGGCGGAGAAATGAACATTCAACCGTTTTGCGGAGTCGACAGGTCAACTCGTTATCCCAGAATACTCAGTCCGTTCCGTATCGGCGAGTGGCTGTATGCTACGGATGGGCGGGTGTTGGTGCGGATTCCGGCGAGCAACGAACCTCTACCTAAAGATAAAGTGCCCACGGCAAGCGAGCTATTTGCCGGCTTCCGTGCTTCACGCTGTACGGAGGCGTGGCCGTCATGGAGCGGCGATGCGGATACTGAATTACTATTTTCCGCGATGACGGAACTGATAGCGTTCCGCGAAAAGTTTCAAAGTGTCACGGAACTTGATTCGATATTCCGCACATTAGATCGGCTGCGGGCCCATCGGTACGGACGACAGACAATTGCCGGTCGTCACATTGCCGGCATCTATTGGTTCAAGATTTCCGCGTTGGGCATCGTGCGCTACTATGCTCCGTCCGACAAAGAGGGACAGATTCACTTCGTGTGTGGGAACCTGCAAGGGCTCCTGATGCCACTGGCACCGGAGGCGGCGGAAAAATGAAGACGCCTTGGATTATCGCTCACGACGCCACAAAGGGCGACATGGCCTACGCCTTGGAATGTACGCGGTGCGGCGTGGTTCAGAAGATTGCCACACCAATCAGCATCGATTGCTGGCTGGCGATGAGCAAGGCGTTTGCCAAGGGGCACCGTCGCTGCAAACAAACGAAGGGCGAAATGGAGGAGCCATGAGCAAGCCAAGCATTGGTGAAGCACGAACGCTGGCCACGAAACATGACCTGGAACGGTGCATCGTATTTTTCACGACTGCCGATGGTCGTGCAGGGTATGTGTCCTACGGCAAGACCCGTGCATTGTGTGGAGGTACGCAACTAATCGCTGATGCAATGTGGGATAGGTTCAACGACGCAGTAAGACACGAAGAAGACAGGGAGGTGCCATGATAATCCAGTTCAGCGTTTGCGGAAAACCCGCCACGGCCGGCAGCAAGCGTGCCTTCCCGTTCAAACGCAAGGGGGGCAAGCTCGGCGTTCGCATGACTGCCGATGACCCGAACACATTGCTCTGGCGTAACGCGGTGGCGGCTGCTGCCCACGAGGTATACAATGGTCCGCTGTTGACGGGTGCGATTCACTTGACGGTGGGATTTATGTTTCCACGTCCGAAGGGACACTTCGGAACGGGCCGCAATGCTGGAAAACTAAAAGCATCTGCACCGGACGATCATACGCAGAAGCCGGATTGCGACAAATTATTGAGGGCCGTCGGTGACGCCCTGACGGGCGTGGTGTGGCGAGATGATTCACAGGTTTGCTACATTAGTACGGGCAAGGTGTGGGGCGAGCGGTATCGTACCGAGGTGACAATCAAACCCGTTGACTCGAACTGCGGATCGTCCGCATGGGGAGGCTAGACAGATGACCAGGAATATGGTAAAATGCCAGGACCGTGGAGATGATGCTCCACGGTCCCTAAACACACTCAAGCTGGAAAGGAGCATGAGCATGTCTGATTCGCATTTTACCCTTCCTGCCCTCCCGACGCAAGATGGTGTCGAGTTTCGTCACGTTCCCGATTGGCCCGGCTATTGCGCTGGGAGCGATGGGTCTGTGTGGAGTTGCTGGAAACGGGGTCGCTATCGGGGCATTGCCCCCAATTGGCATACCCGGAAGCTACAGCCTGGTAGCAAGGGCTATCTGCTCGTTGGGCTCCAGGCTACTGGCAAGCGCCGCATGGCAAAAGTCCACCAGTTGGTATTGGAGGCATTTCAGGGGCCGCGCCCACCTGGGGCAGAATCTCGCCATCTTGATAGTGTTCGGACCAACAATAAACTGGACAATCTGGTATGGGGTACGCCAACGGAAAATAGGCGAGATGCTGTACGAGAAGGCAGACATAATCTGCAAAAACTTAGCAATGCGGAAGTCCGGCAAATACGGACATTGGCAGCGACTACAGATCACGCCGTAGTGGTGAAACAGTTTGGAATTACGCGAAGTTACTTGCGGGCCTTGCTTCGGCGACTCTGGCGGAAAGATGCGTGAAAGGTGGTGGTGTGGAATGTGCGGCACAGGTAGTCAGCTAGTTTGCCAGATTTGCCATCGTGATCCGTATACGTGACCGCCGGCCAGGGGGCGGCAACCAAAAAGGAGCGAGGATGAGTAAGCTAGAATGGGAAGTTGCTGTGTTCGTGGAACGTGGCAAGAGGGGATGGAAATTTCGAGCGTACACCCGTGTGTATAACCGCGAATGGGATGGCTGTAACATTGTCCACGTAAGAGCGAGCAACGGAACGGAGGCCAAGAATAAGGCTATCGGACACATCAAAGCTAGGATGAACTTGAATTCGCAGATTCCTCCAAGTAATGTTGCTATTTGTCGGGAATGAATGACCGCCGGGCACTCGGCAGAACGGAGTAAAATAATGCGTTTCCTAAAAACCGATCCCTTCTCGTGTGCCGGTAGATTGATTCCGAGACAGCGAGCCCCGAAATGTCACTTGTGCGGCCGGATACTTTGGGCGCCGATTTGGAAAGAGAACTTCTGGCCACAGCGCAACGCCAAGGGAGAACGCTTAGGGTACGTTCCAGCATACCACGGCACAGAAAAGAAACCGTGCTGCTGGAATGGAAAGCTATGCGAGGCACGGCGTAAGTCAAGTACGTGACCGCCGGGCAGGGCCCGGCATAAACTGATACGAAAGGAGCAAAACGTGATTGAGAAACTAACAACAGTAACGGTGGGTGCAACAACGTACTTGTGCGAATTGCACGAGCACGAGGAGGGCGGAGCACGGTTGACCCATGCTTGGCCAATGTCCAACAGCCAGCCACTCCATGACTGGGTGCGTCGGCAAAATATGGGGGAATTGCAGACTATCCAGTTGTCAGCAAGTGCAGGATACGCGATTGCCCCGTTGGATGTAGAGCGGACCAGGCACTTGAATCGCCTCTGGGAGGATATGCAAGAGATAAAACGTACTGCTCTGCTACGATTGGAGAATTCGTATTTTCAGAAGTAGACGGGGGGTGGCCGACTGCTCGTCAACTGAACAATCCTTCGGCCGAAAGGAAAGTTGTTATGGGAGCACAGTCTTCCAAAGGCGGCGGTTCTAAGGGTAGTAGTCCTAAAGGAACCGATCATATGGCCGGGCAACGAGCCGGTACTGGGCTCAGCGTTGCCCAAAAGGCGATGAGTCCGTCGAACCCATCGGGCAATTTGCCGTCGGCGTTCAAAGGCGGCTCGGGCAAAGGCAGTAGTTCCAAGAAGTAGTGGGTCTATGAAGCACAGCAGAGGTGTACACCGTGTACTTCTTGGTTAGCAACCACCGCAAGGTGTATGAGTGGCCGGGAGGGGAACTCGGTCTGCTGTATTGTAACCGCCGGCATCCGGCAGAAAGGAACGAACAAAATGGGCATGAAACTACATCCTAACCCGGACATCTTGGAGGCGGTGAGGCGTGGGCATAACGCCAATGAGGGTGATTCCAACCCGTATTCGCGAGACACAAACCTTAAGAAACACTTGGGTTGGCAGGAAGGTTACGAAAGCGAACGGCGTAATGATCTGGTATCGCAAAGATGGGCGGCTCTGCCTTGGTGGAGACGTATCCTGTGCAGTCTGGGCCTTCACCCCCATCGTTTCGTCAAAGAGATACCAGGGCGACCGCACATTGATTATCAGACTCGTAATATTGTGGGACGGGACCGACCGATTCTTGTGTACGATTGTCCGCATTGTGGTCATAGGAATTGTTTACATCTGGACGGTTGACCGCCGGGCACCGGCAGAACCAGAAAGGATGAACATGGGCTACGTTGAAATACCAACCCGAGTAGTGCCGGCCAGCCGAGAGGCCCTTGAGAAGTTTTCGGCGACGAACTTGAAAGAGTACGCCAAAGACATCTGTGGCAAGCGAGCACGAAACAAGGTGGAAGCTATCGACCTGTTGGTCGTCTCGGGGCGAGCGACGTTGTGCGCCTCGCTGGGCAATTAACGAAAGGAAGTGACATGAGCGTTATTGTTTACGGTGCATCGGACGACCTGATTGAACTCGAAGGCGACATCCGCGATGAGTTTAGTGCGCTCGAGTGCTGGCGATACCTTCACTTCAGCGAGGGTACGATTGTCAAGATCGGCTGCGACCTAATGCCCGGCAAGTGCTGGCATGTCGAGGTCGTGCGGAAAGGGGCGGCAGAGGCGACAGTGTTGGAGCCCAAGTTTGATGACGGCGGTCACTATACCGATCGCCTTCAGTTGGACTTTCCCACGGATCTACCAAAACCTAGCGTCGAGTGCTGGGTTACAATGGACGGCCCGGACGACAGCGACATGGAAAACTTTTGGGACGATTTCGACTCACGCGATTACTCATTGGACAAGTTGGTCACAGCGTACCGAGCGTTGCGGGCACAAAAGGAGTGAACCGTGGACAAGCCAGCCTTTACGATTACGGTAGACATGGACAAAACATGCAAAGGCTGCGGCAAGAAGGGCGCGACGCAATGCGGCTATTGCCTGAAGTGCGTCGGCGACTTGATGGCCGAGCGGGCGGCCCGTCAATCCAATAGGAGGAAATTATGACCGACATCGACAAGCTGGAAGCCGGCCCGGAACTGGACGCCCTCGTGGCAGAGATAATGGAGCCAAAGCCTCGTGGCCGTCCGAATGAGGGCCTTTATTACCCAGTGCTTTCGCCCGGCGGCTGGTGGGTATTCAATGGTATAAAATGGACCCCCAGCAAGCAGCCCACCACCGACTGGGCCGCCGCGGGGGAAGTGGTGGAGAAGCTCAAGTATGGGGGGTTTTGCTTGGCATATTGTCCTGATACCAACGAGTGGGATTGCTCGTTTACAAATACACCAGAGCTAGAATGTTTATGTGCTTATGAGAACACCGGCCCGCTCGCAATCAGCCGTGCCGCACTCAAGGCCGTCGAGAAAGGTGGCGGGTGATATGGCAAAAGGCATTTTGCGACAACTGGCCAATGTGGAAGCGGCTGTATCTCGCGAGATTAGTAACCATGCTTCCCGAGGTCGGATCGCCTCGGCATTGGCCGGTGAAGGATTTGATGGCGGATACCGCAAGGCGATAGCGGACGTGATGCTAGCACTTCGTGGCGTGACGCCGCATACTGATTATTGGCGTGTCGTTGAGAAAGGTGGTGGGTGATGCCACGATGTTTCATCCTCTGGCTACTGGGCTACGTGCAATGGTGGCCGTGGCTGTACGGGAAATGCCTGGACGCATTGTACCCGGACGATGCTGCCGTGAGGTTCGGGGACGCCAACGAAAAAGGTGGTGGGTGATGCCGACGAAAATCGAATGGTGTGATGAGACGTGGTCTCCTGTGACGGGATGCTCCCCAGTATCACCGGGCTGTAAAGAATGCTGGGCCGAGAGAATGGCCAAGCGTCTACGCGGTCGTTTCGGCTATCCCGCCGACGAGCCGTTTCGCGTGACGTTTCATCGTGACAGACTCGACCAACCATTGCGTTGGAAGAAACCCCGGCGGATTTTCGTCGCAAGTATGGGCGATCTGTTCCATAAGGACGTGACCAGCAGTTGCATCCAGAGAATATGGGACAAAATGTGGCAGGCGGATTGGCATACCTTCCTCGTGCTGACAAAGCGGCCGGAACGGATGTACGAATATGTCAATGAGCCAAGAAACATTCCTATGTACGGGGGCGAGGGGGGCGATTGGCCGCTGCCCAACGTCTGGCTTGGCACCTCGTGCGAGAACCAAGCGACCGCCGACGAGCGAATCCCGCACCTGTTGCGATGCCGGGCGGCGGTTCGGTTCATTTCGCTGGAGCCGATGCTGGGGCCGGTAGATGTACGGCTGTTTGAGACAATGATCGTTGATGAACGCGAGCCAGCATGGGGCGGCCCGGGTTACGCGAACAGTGGGAAGCGGGCGAATCGCATCAGTTGGCTAATTTGTGGTGCCGAGTCCATCGGCAGCCGTCCCGGCCGCGAGTGCAAAATCGAGTGGATCGAATCGGCAGTGGAGCAGGCGAAGGCGGCGGGCATCCCAGCGTTCGTCAAGCAAGTCCACCTTCGCATCGACGGCAAGTTGCGGCTGGTGAAGGACGTTTTCAAGTTTCCCAAGCATCTTCAGGTGCAGGAGTATCCGGGATGAAGTGCCAAACGACAATCCGTGGACAGCGATGCACGGGAGAAGCGGCATACATCGTTACTGGCTTGTTAGTGAGTGAGCATCCGACTTGTGAGCGTTGTGCCAGGATGTGGAAAGCACATTCCACTTCGGTTATGCCGGTTGCCGTGACACCAATCAAAGCCGCCGACGCGGAGAAAGAACCGACATGAGCAAGCCAACCCAACGGCAGATCGACCAGTTGGCAACCGCTTCATGCGTGCGTTGCGGAAAACTCTGCCGGAAAGAGCGAGGGAATCCCGAAGCGCGCTTATTGCGACACACTACAAGCGATTCCGGTTACTGTGCCACGTGTGCCGCAACGGAATTCCTGCAAGGGCTAGATGCGATAAGCGACCGCTTCCCAGGGCGAGAGCCATTCGATCCAGAGTGCTTTCGCCTGCCGCACGTTCAGGCCCAGTTCGGGGCTATTCTGCGGGGAGGCAATGCCGACGCAAAGCCGGACGAGATTGACTGGTCTGCCGTGATTGCCAATTGGTCGCTACCGTTTCCGCGAACAAGCCGCCGACGCGGGAGGAGGTGACTGATGGCCGTGTCTAAGCGACTGAAAAAACTGTTGCTCACCCAAAAATATATCACGTATTGCATCGAACGAGAACTAGGATTGCCCGGTGTCGTGTTTCCTGCCCACGACTTAAACGAAGGCGTTCGGAAGGACGATGAAGTGGATAAGAAAGCCGGGCATCCTATTATCAAAGTCACTAAAGAATCACTGGATATGATATTTGGGCACTATTGCGGCAATCCGAATTGCCCGGCATGTAAAGACCGGGGGATTGTGCCACCCGACAAAGACAAGCCGCCGACGCGGGAGGAGGAAGCAATGACGAAACCAACCCAACAACAACGCATCGACCGGCTGGCCGAGTGGATGCTGGCTGGGGGCGCTCCCGGATGGACACGCAACAAGGGCGGCATGGTTGTAACCCCCGATGGCTGGTGTGCCGTTGCCTACTGGAACCCCTTCGCGTCCCACGACGACGCCCACCTGCTGCTGCTGGAGTGCGAGCGGCAGCAAGTATTCCATTTGCTTTTGCGTGCATGGAAGCAACAACATCCCTATCGAATGAGCACTGATTTTATGGTCGGAGTTCAGCGTGGTCTTGAAACATCCGCTGCCGAAATCACCGAGGCCGTGTGGACGGCGTCGGGATTGGAGGAGAAGTGATGAAACGCTACAGACTCGCCTACGGCAAAAACCGCGAACACCCCGATGGCGGTTGGGTACGCTGGGAGGATGCGGAGCGGCTGCAAGGCATCGTGGACAACCTCGTACAATTAGACGGCCCAATACACGATGCCCGGAAAACCTTAGCCCAGGCGAGCGGGCTAATCTTGCGCTACCAGAACCCCGATGCGACTGCGGGAAAGCTCCTGGCGCGAATGAAGGATGCCGATACACCAAGGGACCCCGACGATGGCACGGAAGCAACCCATGGCTGAATGGACAATACCGCCCGAGTACCACGAAGGCCCTGCCCGCATCTATGTCCCAATAGAACGCCACCCGGCTGACTTCCCGTTGCGTGCCTGCATCGTGGGGTACGTGCTGGTGTCCGAGGTGCCGATACGTGCGGAGGGGTCCGATGCCCCGACTCACCGAAGCCGCTGAATCCCGGCGAGAAGCCGAGTGACCTACCGCAAAAAACCCCCACGCGAGCCCCTGATACCGTTCAGACGGTGCCGGCCCCGCATCTGCACAGGATGTACCCGGCACTACAGGCATCGCGTGACGGTGGTTCTGGAGCCCTGCCCGGCGTGCTGTGCCCGGCATCTGCCGACCAAGCGGTAGTGTCCTGAGAGTGTGTTGCTGCCGGGGACAAGGCCAAAGTCAAATCTAGCAGGAGGACGAGAAAATGATGGAAATCGTTTTGAGTTGGACTGTATTTGCCCTAGTTCTCCTGTCGCTCTGGCACTTAGTTTGGGAGTCGATATTAGCGCCTTCGTTTAGGCTAGAAGAGCGGTTGGAATTGTTTCAGGTGAGAGATGAAGTCCGAAAGGGCATGATCGAAGACAGCACAGAAATGGATTTTGACCTCCGAATACCCGTAACGAAGGCCCAAAAGGCCCAAATTACGGAAGCTTCGGCCCTCATGGGGTCCGACATGGCCACTTGGGCCAGGCCCATACTGGTCCTTGCAGCCGAGGAAATAATCGCCAAGAATCGACGCACACGAGGCCGATCCAAGAAATAGCGGAAGGCAGGGGTTACGATCCCATCCGGTGCAAGCCGGCCCCCTCCGGCGAGTTATAAGCTCGCTGCGCCGCCAAGACGCGGGGCTGCCTTCCGCACGAAGAGCCCCGGACGACAGACCGATACTACGGCTGTCGTCCGGGGTTTCGCTTTTTCGGGGGGGTTGCTTGTGGTGGCGGGCGTGCTAGAATGAAAAATGAGCCCCATTGGGTGTGTCCGAACATTGGCACATCCTCCTTGACGGGGGTTCAAAGGTTCCATGGCCTCGGTGCCCCTTCTGGTCAAAGCAAAGGGCATCGGGGCCGTTTTTCTTGTCCCACAATACTAAGTGCCCAATGCGGCTGTCTTTCGACAGACGCTGGGGTTTAACGCATTTGAGGTTTCAGTTTGTATTGCCCCCGCTTGGCCGTGTGCTGGATAATGTCCTTGCGACGTATCAACGTACTCAGCCCGTGACGGGCTGCGGCTGGCGAAACGGGGTTGACACCTCGCCCCCCCCCCGTTACGATTAGGGCAGAGTCTCTATTTCTAACCCTTCGGAGGTATGCCATGCGATTAGACGTACAGGAACTCCTCGACGGGCTCCAGGCTGAACTGGAAGACCTGAACGAGACGGAAGACCAGCGAACGTACCTGATCGACCGAGCGTTGCGGGCGTTCGACAAGCACATCGAACCGCTTGACGTGCCGGGGCCCGATGTTCTGATCGACCCAGCGGCACGAGCCCTGATTGCCCCGCTCGTGGGGATGGCTTACGACGAGCTGCTGGCCGCGAAGGTCGCGAGGGGCTAACCCCCTGTTTTCACCAACCTTTTTCTACGGGAGACGAAACGATGGAATTTCTGGTAATCTTTGAGATGATCATGGCTTTCATCCAGGAGTGCATGGAGAACCGCAACCGACCAGACGTTGAACGGGACCTCAACAATCCCGGCGTAATGGTACGGCTGGGGTTGTGGAGGATTCTCCGCCGGAGCACGAATCTCAGCGGCCGCGCTCTCTCGCAAGAAGTGCGGGATTACATGGCCCTCTTGCGTGACATGAATTCCCAAGAGGTCGCCGCTCTCTGCGACGAAGCGGAGGCCGCGAAATGAAACGCCTCCTGTTGACGCTGCTGCTGACGCTATTGCTGGCGTCAGCAGCCTGGGGGGCCGAGATTATCGGCCCGGACGAGGTGGTCGTCGGCCAGCTTGTCCAGCTTCGCACTGACGGCGTGATAGCTGGCAAGTGGTTGGACCGGCCACAAACCCGCAACTTCGTCCCGATAGAGGGCGGACGGGCATTTTTCTCTGCCGAGCGATCAGGTACATACGAGTTCCTGATTGTTGACACGTCGGGGGCGGGGCTCAAAGCCGTCATAGTTGCAAGTCGCACGCTGCTCGTGACGGGAGACGATCCCGACCCCGAACCCGACCCCGAACCTGATCCCGAGCCGGACCCTATCCCACCGGGGGAAGGGTTGACGGTAGTGGTGGTGGAAGAAACTTCCGAGCGGACGCCCGAGCAATTTCGTTTGTTCAACGGATCGTGGCGGGCATGGATGAAAGAGCAAGGCTATCTTGTCCGAATTGTGGACAAAGACACTACCGCCCGCGACGTAGTTGGTTGGGCAAAACTCGCCGGGGACGTTCCTTTCGTGTTCTTCATCGCCGATGGCGGTAAGGTTTATCAGCAAGGGGCGTTTCCAGATACGGACGCTGAGATGCTTCGTAGCTGCAAGAAATGGGGTGACAAGTGAACAGAACAGCTACCATCAATGGACGTGTGTATAGGGCAGGCGGATGCCTTGAGCGGGCGAGCAAGGTCGGCGACGGCACGTTTCCGGTATTCGCCGATGATTTTCTGATCGACCGCAAGCACTGGTCGAAATACAAGGGCCTTTCTCTTCGCCCATTCGTTCATCACGTCATCGGGCAAAACGACAACTCGTGCTGCGGTTGTGCGACCGTTGGGGCCGATATGATCTGCCGTGACCTGTCTGGCCTTGACCAAGTTGTACTCTCACAGGCCGTCCCCTACGGCAAGGGCAACGGCGGCCGTGACGGTGGCATGGCGATCGACACCGGGCTGCGGATGCTGCAACAGTACGGCACCTGTCCGGTAGATGTGGTTCATCCCGATGATTGGCGTGGCCGCAATTGGCCGGACAATTGGGAAGACATCGCGGCGAAGTACCGCGGCATCGAAGCCTGGGATTGCCCGACTTTCGAGCACGCGGTATCTGCTGTCTTGCGTGGCTTCCCTGTCGTGTATGGTGCCGAGGGCCATGCCGTCGTCTTGGTCGATCAAGATCTGAACGTGCTCAATTCATGGGGACCTGATTGGGAAGATCACGGATTCGGTATTTGGGCCAATGAACGGAGCATGACCTACGGCATCGAAAGGCAATACGGGGCGTGGGCCCTCAGAACAACCGTGGACCCACCTCACGATGGAGACCTACCGAATGTGTAAAGAAGAGTCAGAACAAGAAGCCGTTGCCCGTCGTGCCGGCTTAGACCTATTTGGCCTCAAGGCCATGACGGCCAATATCAACCGACTCGTTGACGAGGCCCGACCCATCGTGAAAACCGTTGCCGAGCTTGTCGAGCGGATCAAACGCGAGGGCCAATTCACGACAGACCTACAGCTACCGGATGGCCCTATCAAAATCACGATACACCTACCCACCGACCTGCCGAAGGTCTAACCCGAAGGAGGCTAAAATGATTGGAACCATTCTGTTGTCGTTTGTTCTGGGTGCCCCGAGCCAATACGGATGCCCTGCCGATACGCCGTGCGTTGGCCCAGGGCAGTCTGCCCAAGCGGTTCGGCGTGTTGCGTCGGCTCCGGTTCGCGTGGTCAAACGTGCCGTGCATCGTGGTGTTGAACGCCGGCAGGCACGTCGGGCACGGCGGAGAGATCGGTGATGTTATTTGCCCAAGACATCTGGTCGCCGATCGTTCAGGGTGGGGCGCTGGGCTTGTGCGTTATCATGCTCGGTGTCCTCTTTTGGATAATCAAAAAGTTGTTCACGATGTTGAAAAACGACATCGGCCACCTGGATAAGCACGTCAAGGACTTGAAGAACACCGTGAACACCCTGCCCTGCCAGACGAACAAATGTCCGAACCCGACAGAGGACTGAATCGTGCCCGTACTCTCCGCCATAAAACGAGTCCACGCCGGCCGGCAGAGCTTCGAGGGCTACATCCTCGGGCTGGGTCCGGTTGGGTACTGGCCGTTGCGTGAGGTCAATGGCACGGTGGCGGAGGACTTGAGCGTCAACGCAAATAACGGCACGTATACAAATACACCCACTCTGGGCGTATTGTCCCCGATTCCGCCACGAGTGATGGGTGTTGCACGAGCGGTCCAGTTCGATGGAACGGACTATGTAGATTGTGGCAATCTCGCCGCCGTCAATTTCGGTAGCGGAGACTTTACGTTTGCCCTTTGGTTGAAAGCGACAGGCAGCGGAACCGAAGTTGTTCTTTGCAACGGGAGCAATGCGAAACGGTATCAGCTAGTTACTGCCGCCGACGGCCGGTTGCAGTTTCAGATTGATGACGGTGTTAATTCACCCTCTGCAACTGCGGCGGGGGATTCCAGGGATGGTAATTGGCACTCGGTGGTTTGCGTTCGCGGTGGCAGTCTCGTGTCGATTTACGTAGACGGAACTTTTCGAGATTCCAGTGTCGATAATGCCGGAGACATTGACGAGGCGAACCCGCTCATATTTGGTGCCCGTTCGGACGGAGCGGGTGGCACGGAGTTTGAGTGGGAAGGACAAATGTCACATGTACCGCTTTGGGGTCGTGCTCTCGATGTCGCTGAAATTGAAGCCATCTACCTCATCGGAATAAACGGAGCCTAATCATGGGCGAGAAACTGAATCTTGCGGAAACCACCGAGCAACAAACCCAACGGCGTGCGAAGGTAGTACTTGCGGGTGCCGTTCGTGCCGTCAACTCGGCAGTCTCACAAATCCTATTGCAGATTGCCGACCGGGGTGGGTTGACGGCGTGGAAGGTTGAGCTTGGTGACGACTGGCCCGCTGTGCGTGACGTGGCCCTGGCTTGCAAGACGTTCGTTGAGGCCACAAGTGACCTGCCACCGATTACATTGCCGGAGGCGTAGATATGGCTTTACCGATTCTCGAACAGGATAGCGGCTCCGGCCTGGCAATTGGCACTGAACAGGCGATGGGCTCATTTACGGCCGCTCGCGACGTGCTGGTCTACGTAGATATCCGATTAACGCTGGTAGTCAATACTGCCGCGAATTTTACCGTCCGCGTCCTGAAGCGCTCTGCCGTTCCTGCTGATATCAAAAACGAGGGGCCATTCACGGAGCCCAAGTTTGCGGCTGGTGATACAATATACGGCCCGCCGCTGATCGGACCAATAGCGATGCGGTCTGGTGAGATACTTGTTCCGTACATCAAAAGCAGTGTTGCCGATACGGTCAATTGGGAGGTCGATTATTATGACGCCTTTGCTAAGGACGCGGTAATGATCAGCGGCGGTGCCACGGAGGCCGATCGGCTGGAGGCCGCCTTGGGGACCGGCAACTACATCGCGGCGGACGTGGTGAAGTGGCTGGGGACGGTCCCGCTTGGACTAAGCAGCCAGCGCGTTCAGGTAGATGTTCAGGCTATAGAAGGTTTTAGTGCTGCCGCTATGGTCTTAGGCTGGTGGCTGGCCGAGGGAGTGGCTCCTATTGCGGATAGTGGAACAACGACAACATTAGTTGATGCGATGTTAACGCAAGGCAGCGACCATTGGAACGGCGCGCTGTTGATCTTTAGGACAGGAACTAACGCAGGGCGAACAGCAATTATCACAGATTTCGATGCCGCAACCGATACCCTTACATTCGCCCCCGCTGTCCCCGACGCCGTTACCACCGAAGGATACGTCCTCATCCCCGGCCTCGGGCATGCCGACATAACCG
>SDBU01000552.1_pt1 | contig 52097 bp, 44 predicted proteins | sample 2277071 | NCBI WGS metagenome assembly SDBU01 (sample SAMN10397929, study PRJNA504765) | marine sediment metagenome | isolation source: marine sediment core GS08_GC12, 126 cmbsf | place: Arctic Ocean: Gakkel Ridge, Loki's castle | collected 2008
AAAAGACGGAATAACAAAGATGACAAAAAAGAACAGAATTAGAAAAAAGTGTTACCCATGTGCCCGGTCTAAAGTGTAACCTATGTATCCGGTCATACAGATTCTCACGTAGAAGTGCCATCATACATCACACGGTTTTTGCACCACGCCACAAACTCTACAGGTGTTGGCAGTCGGTTTGCGAAAGGTGTGGCATTTGTAGAAACCCCTGATCTCGAAACCGACCGCTTCCAACATAGACGAAATCTTCTCATTGGGATAGGCTTTTTCAATATGGGTTTCGTCAAACCGTTCCCAGAGCTTCCCTTTCCTGACAAAGCAAGTAGTGTGACACTCGGCGGCGTGTCTTCCCTTGAGGTAATTATTCTGCCAGATCCATGCGATTTCATCCATCGCGCCGGCATAGACCTGACCGCCCCACAGGATCTTCAGCGAGGCTTCGGTGTTCATGTCGAATATGAACCATCCACCCGGTGTGAGATGTCGGTACACACTGCGAAAGGCCGCTTTCAAGTCGCGCGCGTTGGTCAGGTAGTTCAGCGAATCATAGAAGCTGGTGACCAAATCGAAGCGTCGTACTATGGATGCGTGACCTTTGTCCAACAGTGCAAAACGCGGCAATGACTTCTGATATAACGTGATCTTGCGCCCTTTGAGCTTCCTGGCCGCAATTGCCAGCATCGGGGCGGATTGATCCAGACCGGTAACCTTCAGACCCCAGTCGGCGAATATCTGTAAAGCCGTGCCGGTACCGCAGCACAGATCAAGGACAGTCTGTGGATGGATATTGAACCGACGAAATATCTTGCGGCAGTAATCGGTCATCATCACCGAATGATGATCGGCGCCCATCAGATCGTAGACGCGAGCCAGTTGGCTATATGGTCTGGATAGGTTGGCTGTCTTCATAAGGCCTTTCCGGCGGTTTTTTGACAATCATGCTTTCGACAAGTTATGCCCCCTAGCCGGAAAGAGCAAGCGGGCAAGCCTGCCCATAACTGGCCCATAAATGGGTTCCTTCCGCTTCGCGCCCACCTATGTCACCTTGAGCGCAGTCGAGGGGTCCAAGCTTACATTGAGCAGAGTCGAAAGGTGAGGTTTTCAGAGTAGGAGCCATCAGGCATGGATGCTTGACAGCATAAAACATAAATCAAGAACTAAGAAGTATGGAGTTAACGATTACAAATAACCCGGGTTCCCCCTACACGGTCACCAATTCTTGTCCGCTCGGGCGATGTCAGGATCAGAACTGCCCCAAGGATGCTCAGAAACGGCAGACCGTCTACCAACCGCAACAAATTCCTCAACGTGCTCTTGACCAGGCCCGGCCGGGCACCGTCGGGTTGCACGACTCGCAATCCCAAAAGCCACTTGCCCAGGGTAGCGCCGAACACTCCCTCCAGTATGACGAAGTAAACGGCGATGATGACGAAGAATACAATGCAAATAGGGTCTGTGACAAGCCACCCATATCCCCAGAGGTGATCGCTTTGGCTCATGAGCCAGACACCCTTCACCAGTCTCGTGATGGGAAAGAACACCAGGCAAAACAGAATACCGTCAGCCGCCAGAGCCAGGAATCGAACCCACAGCCCAGCGTAGTGAAGAGCCTGTTCGGACGTGGGTATCTTAGAATCGGCGTATTTCACAAATCCTCCGAGTCATTTCTCAACCTCACACTCTGGCAGACAGGTAGGGCAGGTTTGTCTTCAAACCTGCCGTCAGTGGCAGGTCTGGGGACAGACCTGCCCTACGAATCTGTTACTACGAATCTGTCACGATTGCTTTCCAGTGGCGTAGCGCGAAAGCAACCAGTTGTAGACCCACGCAAAGATCGCTCCCCCAATTAGTCCGTCTACCAACCCCCACGCCAAACCAATAAGGCTTCCCAGCGGGCTGACGTTGTAGCCCCGGTAGAGATGTCCGAGCAGGAGCGAATCTCCAGTTGCTCCTTCAAAAAGCATGATCCACCACGTTACGAAGAAAAGGCCTAACCCCCAAAACAGCCCGCACGTCAACGAGAAAACCTTTACGTTGAGTCGCATCACAACCTCCATTTGTCTCTGATTCTACCTTTCTACCCCACACTCCACCAACGGCGCCTACCCGGCCGAAGTGCTTCACTCCTGGGCCGAGAACTTGACGACAATAGGCTTCACAAGTCTCTCAAAATCCGAATACCGCATTTTGATCAGTTCCGTATGAGAGCAGGCGTTGAAGGCGATTTCCTCATCTTCTGCCAGCCTTTCCGCCACGAAGACATTCATGCCATAGAGGTTCCCGAACGGCGGCATGGCCCCCAGTTCACAATCGGGGAACGTCTCTCTGAAATCCTCTTCGCCGGCCAATTCTACTTCGGTAGCACCGGCTGCCTCTCTCAGGAGATCGAAATCCACCCGGAAAGAGGCCGGGAGAACCGCCATGGACATTATGCCGTCAACCCTGACCATCACTGTTTTGGCCAACTCCTTTCCCGGTACGTGCGCAGACGCCGCTATCATCTGGGCCGTGTAGGCCGGTGAATGGGTGATCGTAACATACTCGACACCGTGACTGTCGAGAAACTCTCTCAGTTTTTTTGCGGGCATGGCAGCTACCTCCTGGTTGGAGTCACATCTGAACTAACAATGATCGTGCTGTCGTGCTTGGAAGAACCTAACTATCTAATCTGGAAGCTAAGGTCTGGACAAACAGGGGGCAAGCTTTTTCGGAACAATTGGTCGATTATTGCGATTTTCTTACCGATTATCGACGCGGGACCGGGCTGGACTGCCTGCGAACACAGGATTGCTTGGCCCACCCCACACCCCACCAGCGGCGCGGGGCCGCTGAGGATCATGTAGTCCACCAAGTTTCAGTCCCTTATTAAAGATCCAGATACATCTGGCGTTCTCTATCTAACTGGCGTTTGTATGCGTCCTTTGACTGTTCCAACGCAGCATTTCTATGCCAGGGATTAGCGACCTGACGCCTGAACAGATCATAGTTCTGAGCATTAATGAAATCCTCTACGAAGTGTACAGTCTCGTATTGCGAAAAAGGTCGTTGGAAAATGTACCCATCGCAATAGTCCTTTAATCTGAAATCATCATAGCCAACCTGATATTGAGAAGCACTATCAGGCAACCCACCGAAGGGAGACCCGATGACATCAAAGCCTACGGGTTGGAATTGATCCCCCAGCAATTGCATTACCGAATCGATGACGCCGTTCACTGGCCTAATATACCCCTGGCCGGGTATGGCATGATCCCACGCAGAATGCAAAGCTACCGTGAATGCCCTCGGACCTATTCTGTACCATACTTGCCGTGCCATCCTAACGTCTGTAGGGAAATTTGAGAAGCCCCCGTTGCCGTCCCTGTTGGGCAACATGTATTGTGTGAAGGCATGATGCATTCCGCAGTACACCAGTACTTTTTCGCCGTTCCACACCTATCGGAGGATCGCAAAGCCCCATTCTCGCTCGCCTCCGGGACAATTCTGCCATACCAATCGACGCAGGGAATCATTCTGCCTGTCTTCACGAGTCTGAATAAAACTCCAATCACCTGAACAATTGACCCCAATGATGCGGAATCTGGGAGCTTCTTCAGGGATTGACCTGTTCAGTTCCCAGGCGGCCTTATAAATGTCGAGATACTCTCGGTATGCCCAGCTAGGTCCGTTATTGAATGTCACCAGTTGGGCGATTGACTCGTCATACTCAGGCAAAGCCAATAATGAATCAATAAGATGTTGATCTTTTCTATTGGCAAACTCCAGTGCCAATAAATGGATACCGTTGTTGTAACAAAGCGGAATCAAGTTCTGAACCAGTTCAGCATCGTGGCGAATTCTATGAAACTCCCCAAGAAAGACAACATCATGGTCTTTGAATTTACTGATTACGTATTCTGCGGGTGATATCTGGTTGTCTTGAATGTATGCTGATAGCTCTTCGATTGAGGGAATCGGAGGATAGGGGTCCGCACTTGCCGACTGAGACAACACCAATACCAGCATAACGATGATGCAACTGAGGTTTTTCATTGAACTTTTCTCCAGGTTGAGTTCTTTCGGAATAGGTCTAACAGCGATCTCCCTTGTTTGCGACCGAATCCGCGCCGACCAACTCACTCATGCTGTTCCGGCACAGCGCCAAGCGATTCCTTTGCCTCTTCCACGCTGTCGTAACAATCGAATACTTGTATCAAGCGTGTCAATTCCAGCAACCCCCTGATATTGGCTATTCTGGCCAGCACTAGATTGCCACCCGCTTTCTTCACTGAAACATAACACCCTATCAGCATGCCGAGACCCTGCGAGTTGATCCATTCGACATCTCCCATGTCCATCACGAACTTCTTTGTATTCGATTTAAGGTAGTCGTGAAGTCGGTCACGACACAACACAGTGTTCACACCGCCCATAATCTTCCCGGACAGGCTGATAATAACAACATCGCCGTCCACTACATCCTTGAAGTTCATTCGGAACCTCCTTCCACATCATGCGCAATATCCACTGCCCTTAACACCTATGCCAGGGGCAAGCCCCCCACACCCCGCCAACGGCGTGGGTCCACCTATAAACATATGGCTCCTCATGGGCACTCCGCCGGTTCGGGACCGCCCGAGAACATATAGTCCACCAAGTAAACCAGGTCGGAGATATCAACCGGAGACGGACCGCCAGAACCATCGACGTCAGCCTCCTCCAGGCACGGCGGTTCTGGACCGTCCGCGAACATATAGTCGACAAGGTGCACCAGGTCCGAAATGTCAGGTGTTCCGCCGCTGTGGTCAATGTCCCCACCATATCGGCAACAGGCGGTTGTGAAGGTCCACTCTTGTCCCGTTGCGGATGCACCGTGATCGTCCCAGGCGACCACCTGCCAGAAATAGGTGGTGGATGGATCGAATCCGCCGGGGTGAAGGTAGCCGGCGGCGGACTGTTGAGAACTGACCAACTCCAACGGATGACTGTTGTCCAGGTAGATGTCGAACAGGAGGGTATCCCCATCCGGATCGCTGGCGTTCCAGGTCAGAGTCACATCGGTCGCCACATGGTGGGTGCTGTCACCAGGAGAGGGTTGGTCGGGCGCCGAAGGCGGACGATTGCCCTTCACCATACAGGCGCCCCAACCGTTGAAGGCTGGCTCATCGAATTGAGTTACAACGGTCCCGACGTTGTCGAACACGTATATTTTGCCAAGAACTCCGTCAAGACTCTCCGCGCTCCAATAATTGCGACCGTCAAACCAGAGTCCGCGGCATGCGCCCGAGGGCGGCGTGAACGAATTGGCGGGTACTTCCACCATGTTCGGCCAGCCACTCACGTCCCAACATCTCACCAAGCTGTCGTCTCCCAGCGTCCGCAGATACGTGCCATCCCAGGCGCTGCCGAAAACCGTCTGGTCAAACGACGCAACGCCATCCTTGTCCCCATTGATGTCGTAACGATTGAGGTCCCATTCGTCCACATAGAAGTAGGAGCCGTCAAAAGCAAGGCCATAGAAGTAGTAGAGACTCCAGTCGTCGATGATCAAATCCGGCGATCCAGTAGACAGATCAAGCTTATAGACACGCGGCGCAAAAGCGTCCGCCACGTAAACCTCGTTGTCAACGACTTCCATATCTACAAAACGAAAAAAGTCATATTCAAAATAGGTGTAGACGCTACCATCCAAATTCAACAGGTAGATACGCGACAACCAATCCTGATTGGCGGTAAAGATGATCATGTCTTCGCCGGTTGGTGTGCCGGCGATTCGGTTTTGTTGGTGGTCGGCGGGAGCCGTATTGGCTGTAGTATTGAGCCCAACGACGCAGAGCGCATAAACTGCAAATAGTAGAAATATCCTCACCTGTCCCTCAAGTGCAAGTTCACTGTGCCACTAACAACATAGGCATAAATGGCCAGTTTGTCAATGAAGATGCGCTCTCAACACGCCGGGGCCGGTGGTGCATACTGTCTCCGTCACGGACACGGTGCCGGCGGCGGACCAAGAACGAACATGTAATCTATCAAGTATATAAGGTCAGAGATGTCCAGTGGTGCTAGTCCACTTGCATCGACATCACCCTCATCGAAGCATGGTGGTTCCGGTCCTCCCTGGAACATGTAATCTATCAAGTATATCAGATCAGAGATATCAATCGTGAGCGCGTCATCATGATTAACATCACCACGCGTTACACAACACGAACCACCCTCGGGAAGCGCCAACGCAAAGGGCGACAGCGATGACACCAAACCGGTAATTGTATTCGCTGCCGTGTCCAACAAGAAACCGATATCAACCCAGTCACCGTCATCGTAATGCTGGAACGTAAGCGCTATCTCCTCCTCCTGCGTCATGCCTGCATCATCGTAGTTCAGGGTGATGTGGATCGTCCCCAAATAGTCCGCTGTAGTCGTGATATTGTAATAGATCGGCATATCAGTGTATGCAATCGTAAAAGACCCGGCTGGAGGACCATCGGTGGTCACCGTAAGATCCACTTCGCCCGGGAATACTACTTCATTGAAGACCAACGTCATCACATCCCCTAAAGTTGCGAATACCAACGGCCCGAAAAACACCGTAGCACTAAATGTACAAGAATCACCAATCCCATCGGAATCGCTATCTTCCTGAAGCGGGTTGTAGAACAGTGGGCAGTTGTCGCATGAATCGCCAATGCCGTCAAGGTCGAAATCATTAGGATCTTCACAACCGGCAGTATGGTGTCCGGTCCATTGGGCCAGATAGGCAGACACCTGGTTTCCTGCAATCATGAACTGGCCCCCTACGGTCAGTTTTTCATCATACAGCGTCAGAGAGCGTACCCAACGATTCGCACCCGAACCCAGGGCTGACCAACCGCGGCCGTTCCACGAGGCCAATCTGATGGCCGACCCGCCACCGGCTGTCCAAAAATTCCCCCCCCCCCGCAATCAAGGTCCCGTCGTACACTGCCAGTGCATAGATGGCACCATCAGCCCCGATCTGCAATGACGACCAACTGCTTCCATCCCAAGAGGCGATGTGGTCGGCCGATACGCCGCCGGCCTCGTCAAAAATGCCTCCAGCTATGAGTTCTCCATCATACACTGTCAGGGCTTCGACTCGTCGGTCCATCCCCGAACCCATCGCATACCAATCGCTGCCATCCCAGGAGGCTATGTGGTAAACCATGGCATCGCCAACGACTTGGAAGTATCCGCCAACGATGAGCTTGCCATTGTAGACGGTGGCCGTGTAGGCTTCGTCACTGACCCCGGCAATTGATGGCGAGATGCTGTTGTCCCAGTACATATCATCCGGGTGATCCTCGGCAGTGCCTGCCACCAACGATCGCACAATCGGCTCGCCGGTGACCGGATCAAGCTGCACATCCAGACCTTCGAGATTCAGATATCCTGAATAATCGGAACGCCGTAAGGCTTCAAGATCAAAGCTGCCGTCCGGATTTACAAACTCCTCAACACTTCTGCCAACCGTTTGTATATCATTCGCACTCGCAGATGTGACACCGATAGCCAGCAGACCGGCTGTGATCAGACACGATGCGAGGACTCCACAAGATTTCATGATGCGTTTCATGATTCCTCCGTGAGAAGTTCTTCGTAGTATATCGGCACCCGGCGCTACGAATTCGACAGCACAAGGGAAATATACGACCGATGGGCCTATTTTCCAAGGCTTTTCACCCATGACTCCCAATCACGCGCCCAAAGCATGATGTCCCCATACTGTGTGACGCTGAATTAGCACCATCACGACAACACACCCACCTCATCCTGAGCGGAGTCGAAGGATAGTACTGACCGTACCAGACCCTTCGCTCTTGGTGGCGTACCATAGTCAAAAGGTGGTATCTGTAACCAACAGATCCCACAGTCCCGCCCAGGGCGGGATGGGGCACCCGGTTTGTCCGACATTTATGTTGACACCGACGGGGTGTCGAGGTTTCCTCGTTAGTATAGAAAATTGCCTGTGCCTTCACCCGGACGCTTGAGCGACTGGTTCCGATTCGCATGAATAAAGCTCTCTGCGCCGGGTAATACTTTCGAAGGTTAGAAACCGGAAAGGAGCGCCGATGTCAACAATGTTCTGGGTTTGGCTGACGGCGGCTGTTGTCTTTTTGATACTGGAGTTGATGACACCAACGTTTGTTTTCGCCTGTTTTGTGACCGGCTCGATAGCGGCCGGAGCTTTCAGTTATTTCTATCCGGAGAGCTACTACTGGCAGGTCGGAATTTTCATTCTACTAACAATGGTGCTTTTGCCGTTAACCAGAACGCTGGCAAAAAAAATAACCAAAGAGTCACCACAGAAATCCAATATTAACGCACTGATCGGCAAGGTTGCCTTAGTAACCAAAACAATCGATCCCGATCTGGGTGGACAGGTGAAAATCGGAGGGGAAATCTGGATAGCACGTTCAGATGAACAGATAGAAGAAAACGAAAAAGTCAGAGTAGTCAGTATCACCGGGACAAAAGCTCACGTGGAGAGACTGCTTGAAAAAGAAGAAAAGGAGTAAATCATGAATCCTGCATTAGCAGTAGCCCTTGGCGTGGCGGTCCTGTTTGTCATCATACTAGTGTCGATGTCGATACGCATTATCCGCCCATTTGAAAAGGGTCTGGTCGAACGATTGGGAAAATATCAGAGAATCCTTGATCCCGGTCTGAACATGATCATGCCGTTTGTTGACACAACCATTAAAGTCGACATGCGAGAGGTGGTACTTGATGTACCCCCCCAGATGGTGATCACGAAAGATAATGTTAACGTCGAAGTTGACGCCATCATCTACGCCCAGGTAACCGACCCGGTGCGGTCGCGGTATGAGATCGCCAATTACATCGTAGCCGCCACCAAGCTGGCGCAGACGAACCTGCGTAATGTGATCGGAGAGTTGGACCTCGACGCCTGTCTGTCTTCACGCGATACCGTCAACACTCAGCTTCGCGACGTTCTCGACGAAGCGACCGACAAATGGGGAGTTCGCGTTAACCGTGTTGAGATGCAAAGGATCGATCCGCCGCGAGATATAACAGAAGCGATGAGTCGTCAGATGAAAGCAGAGCGTGACAAACGCGCTACAATTCTTGAGGCTGAAGCAATCAGACAGGCAGACATTACAAAGGCTGAAGGATACAAACAAGCAAAAGTCCTGGAAGCTGAAGGTAACGCTGAGGCCGTGAGGAAGAGAGCTGATGCCGAGATGTACCGTCAGGAAACCGTGGCCAAAGGTGAGGCTCAGGCTATTCTGAACGTTTTCAACGCCATTCACGCCGGCAAGCCGGACGAGAAAATAATCACGTTGAAGTATCTTGAGATGCTACCCAAGTTGGCCGAAGGAAGTGCCAACAAAATCTTCATGCCGATAGAAGCTTCCGGGATCATTTCATCGTTGGCCGCCATGGTCGAAGGTATCAAGACCGACGGCGGCGCTGCGACGTCGGCACAGGCACCAACTCCGACGGGAGGTGACACGGCGTAGCGGTCAGCGAAAGTGTCTGGCAGAGGCTCCCAATACCATATGTGCTCGCAACCCTTCGACTGCACTCAAGGTGACACGATCTGAGGTGCTGTCGGGCAGAGACACCCGACAGCACATGTTTCCGCCACCATTCAATTACGCTCAAGCTGACTATAGCGATATTTACGTGGCGCCAAGACGCTGCAAGATATCCACTACCCGACGTTGTTCGTCATCAGTAATACCGCTGAAGAGCGGCAAGGTAATCGACAAACGGTCGGCTATGTACGACCTGGGATAGTCATGATCCACCAATTCGTACTTGTTGCGATAGTAACCCAACGTGTGTACGGCGTGCGTCCCCTGACGCACCGAGATACCCTCGGCTTCGAGTCGGGCCATCATTCGATTACGATCACGGTTCAGAAGTGCGATAAGTTCCCAATCCGGAGGCTCCGTGGCGCCAAAGTCGATCTGATCGGCGCCGAACAAACAGACATACGATTGGTAGGCGTGGATCATCCCCGCAGGCGTATGCGGCAACCGCAGAAATGTTGCATCTTTGAGTAATTGATTATACCGAATGGCGGCCTCTCTTCTCTGGTCAAGGATTGTTTGCACCTTACTCATCTGAACGACCCCCAGGGTGCCCTGAATATCGGTCATGCGGTAGTTGTAGCCAAGTATGTCGTAATCCGGAAGCAAGGAACCACCCTCACTGAAATGTCTCTCCAGATCGGTTTGCAATGCACCGTGGTCACGCATCGTTCGTAGCTTGTCGGCAAGTTGTGCGTTGTCGGTGATAACCATACCGCCCTCGCCGGTGGTGACTGCTTTACGCGGATGAAAACTGAAACAGCCAGCCAGGGCCTCGGTGCCGGCATGATGATTGTCACGACGCGCCCCCAGCCCGCAGGCAGCGTCCTCAATGACGGTCAGGTTATGCTCGCCGGCCATCGCGTTGATTGCATTCATGTCGGCGCACAGCCCGAACAATGATACCGGCACGACACAACGAGCCAATCGGCGCCGGCCAAGAGCCTGCTCCAGAAGCGATGGATCCATGGTGAAGGTATCCAGGTCAATATCGACGAAGACCGGTCGCGCCCCCGTGTACTCAACAGCGTTGGCCGTGGCGATGAACGTGAATGACGGCAGCAGGACCTCATCGCCGGGACCCATCCCGGCGGCACTTAGGGCCAGATGTAAGGCCGTGGTGCACGAGGTAGTGGCTATAGCGTATCGACGGCCGGTGAACTCGGCCATCATCTGTTCAAACTGAGCTACTTGCGGTCCCTGCACCACCCAGCCGGACCGCAGGACTTCCTGAATCGCATCAACCTCGGCCTGGTCAAAAGCCGGTTTGGTTATGGGAATCTTAGAAGAAGATTCAATTTCAGGAGTCGCATTCCGTTTCATACAGATCGCCTATTCTACTCTTCGTGACATACTATTCGTTGACTCTATCGTCTCAAGGACCGACTATGCCGGCCTTATTTCAAGTTAAAAGGTGAGACTGCAGTGGGACTGGACAAACTCATCGCATCGCATTCCTCAATCAAGTTCGGACTGAAGTCCGAGCCGTTTCTTGCCGATAACTTGTGTGTGTCGGTCGTAGGATGTGCCGGCCGGAGTTTTCATAATGTGAAGAAACAATGGAGTTTTTCTTGCAACCTATCCCGTGCGAATCCAAGCGATCTGATATCAATCTCCCAATCATGGGCAAGCGTATTTTCATCACCGGTGGAGCCGGATTCATCGGCTCAACCCTCGTTGCGCGGTTGATCGAGGACAACGAAATCGTCGTGTATGACGACTTTCGGCGCAACTCAATGACCGATCGGTCTCTTATGAATCATAAGAACCTGAAGCTTATCAAGGGAAGTATCCTGGAATATCCGCAGCTTCAGCAAGCCATGCGCGGGGCGAATATCGTTATCCACTGTGCCGCCATTGCCGGGATCGATACGGTCATCAAGAGCCCAACCGATACCATGAGAGTGAACATGGTCGGGACAGCCAAGGTTCTCGAAGCCTCCCACACTCTGTCGGGTTTGGAGAGGTTTGTCGATTTCTCCACCAGTGAAGTGTTCGGGCAGACAGCCTTTCGTTCGGAGGAAAATGACATCACTCACATAGGTGCGGTAGGTGAAGCACGGTGGACCTATGCCGTGAGTAAGCTGGCCGGAGAGCACCTGACCAAAGCCTATCATCAGGAATTCGGAATGCCGACCGTGACTGTCCGTCCGTTCAACATTTATGGGCCGGGGCAGGTGGGCGAAGGTGCTCTGACGACCTTTATCCGACAAGCTTTGCGAAACGAGGACATCCAGATACATGGTGACGGTAACCAAATACGGGCCTGGTGCTATGTGGAAGATTTAGTCGACGGTATCATGCTGGCGCTGTCACATCCGAAGGCAATCGGGGAGTCGTTTAATATCGGCAACGCCCGCGCCGTGATCACTATCTATGGTTTGGCGCAGACAGTTGTCAGAGTTCTGGGATCGAAATCCGATATCCGTTTTGTGCCCAGATTGGGACCGGACGTAGAACTGCGGGTACCCTCGATCGAAAAGGCAAGGCAGCTTTTTGCATTTGAAGCTAGAGTTGACCTGGAAGAAGGTATACAAAGAACAGCAGAATTCATTCGCACGCTTCCCGAATTGGTCGACAAATATCCTGTCAATGAAAACCGGAGCCTGGAATTAGTTGGCTCCTGATTGGTGACGAGGAATGGAGCTTTTTCAACACTCACATACGCAACGGGTCACAACCCCGCGATAAGAGCCACCTGTAGCCCAAGGTTCTCAAAGCCAGAGGTGAAAAGTCGCTTCTTCGCATACCGAGTACATCGCATGTCTGGCATGAAGTTTTGCCGAGACATGGTTCTTGCTTGAATAACCCGAGTCGATATATTCGGCCCCCATTTCTTTCATCAGGGACATGGCGCCGGAAAACAGAGCTGTCCCCAAGCCTTTGCTTTGATTCCTGCTGTCCAGCGCCAGGTTCTTCATCCGTCCGTATCTGTATCCCAACGCGTCAGAAAGTTGTTCGTCGATCTTGAAAGCAAAGAAACCGGCCACCCTTCCCTCAGATTCGATAATTGCTATCGGTTCATCCTTAGCCCAGGCTGACTCGATGTACTTTGCAAGCACCTGATCGGCCTGCTGTTTGTCAAACCCTTCATCGCAGTGATAGTGGCTGCGCTGGAAAGTATTGGTGCTGGCGATATCGATCACCTGATCGAAATCAGAGGCGGTCATCAACCGTACGTCGGGACTTCGATCAGCAGAGATATCCTCGCACGAAGCCACCGGCCAGATTATATTCTCATAGTACCGAAAACCGCGCGACTCAAAGGCATGCAGGGCGGCGATATTATCTCCGTTTATTCTGCACGAAACGAATGCAACACTGTTGTCCCGCAGAACGGCCAGGCAACCATCCAGCATCTCGGATAGGATCTTTTCGGTTCGATGCGAATCACCGCACGAAAGAACCGCAAGAGATGTCATCCTGACTCCAAAGAGCTCATAATCCCAAGCCGATATACGGCAGCCCAGGAGATGTGGAATGTTGTCGTCATGATTGTACAGGAAGAACCACTCATCATCGTTTAGAAGCTGCTTGAATCGAATTACCAAGTAATCGATCCAGGCGTTTTTGTGGAGTGCGGGATATCGGTGATACTGGTCGTATTTGTACACAGAAATCGAATCAGTGACATTACCGATTACGTCGTCCACCAAATCGGAACTGACCAGGACCGACCTGGTGAATCTCTTCAATATGCTGTCGTCAGGAAGCCTCATTGGCGAAGCCATTCCATAGGCTAAAAATTCCAGTTCCAACACTGCCTGGTTGCATCTGCATGAGTGTGGTTCTAATAGTACAACTGCCGGTCGTAATCGGGTACTTCCATACCCATTTCGTCGAACACATTTTGTTCTGTCATATACTTATAGAACTCAGACTTGAAACCGCGCTGCATGCGAGATTCTTCTTCGTACCAGGCGCGATTGACATATTGCAGAATCTGCTTTCCCTCAACAAGATCGCGATAGATCCGCAGGTATTCCGGTATGGCCAGTGTGACATCTTCCTTTTCAATCGCCCACTTTCGGGACTCAGCGCCAAGTTCGTCGATTTCACCGTTGTTTTTCATCTCAATACAGCGCTCAATCCGGCTTTTGAAATTCTCTTTGGTGATATGAATCACCGGCGGATTTCCCCGCAGGCGGTCGAACAGATCGGTATGATAAACAAGCACCGGAATCTGCCAGCACATCATCTCCACCCCGAACAGACCGTAGGTTCCCACTCCAACCTGATCAATCGCGTAATCACCATAAGCATATATCTCACGCGCCTTGCCGGGTGCCATCTGGCTGACATACAAAACCTCGATAGGCATGCCCTCATCCTGGCACTCTTTGAGAAGTCGCATAAGTATCGCCGAACCTTTCTTGAACTGGTTCGACGGGGCGTGCACAAAGTAGGTTTTCTTTGGGTCCCTGGTGACAAGGTTCTTTTCCAAACAGGCTTGCTTGTCTTCCAGACTCCATTGGGCGGTGTCGGCGAAACCTCGGACCCAGATTCCACGCGGAATGCTTTCGAGACCAATTAGCACATCGGCATACAGATTGATAACCTTGTGAGTCTGATAATGCTGCCGTGTGATAGCATACGGTCTTGGTGGTCGATGCCCCAAAAACCGGGCCTGCTGGTACATTATCCACTCCATACCACGGCTGTCACTGCCCCAGAACGAAAACAGGATCTTCTTTCCTTTTTCACGAAGCTCTTTCAGGTCCCGCAGGTCAGGATAGAGTGAGTGCGCGAAATGAAAGTGAAAGATGTCATACTTGTCGATCGCCTCACGCGCGAACTTGTCGATGGCGCGGTTACGATCTTCCGGCGACATGTTGCTGACGTTCAAGTTGACATCACACTTATATTGCAACCAGGAATCATAGTAGTTGGCGCTGGTGGCATCGATGTTTTCACGGCGGAGATAGCGCGTGATACGCTCGATGCAGCCTGCGATCTCAAAAGGTGCTAACAGCACTTTTTTGTCAGCCAGAGGTTCGGCAGAGTCCTTCGTGAGTGTGGATGAGTTCTCCGGCGGCGACGAATCGGCCTGCACGAGTTCTGCTGTAACGGCGCCATCGACGGTCGGTGCGCCACATGACTGCGCCTCGCCGAGGAGCAGTTTCACTTCATCGTTTTCCGGATACCGGGTTGCCACCATCTCCAGCAGATTCGCAGCGCCGCCCAGATTGTCGGTTGCTTTAAGAAGTTCACAGAAGTTGAGGACACCGTCGAGATAGAAAGGGTCGATGCTCAGGCATTGAGAGAAGTACCGGGCCGCGTGATCAATCCGACTCTCCTGGAAGGCGATCACGCCCAGATTATTGAGCGCCTCCTTGTTCTGGGGGTCATCTTCGACGGCGGCCAGGAAACGGTCTTTGGCTTCGGCAAAGTTGCCCTCGGCAAAGAACGTCTCACCTTCCGTGGTCAGCTTAGTAGTCAAACGACGGCGACCTCCGTAACATTCCGCGCTTCATGCTACCGATGGCGACCCACAGTGGGCGGCCTGAACCCGGCTTTTGCACTGGTCGCCCCGGCTTTTGGTATCGCTTCATCTTAGGGTAGTTCGGCTCCCGGTTCAAGTTTTAACATCCGACGCCTACCGTGAACCTTACGAACTGATCACATACGCAAATACCGGTTGCCTGACGCTCTGTCCGACCCTATCTTGCCGCCCTAACCTATTATGACTGTCAAACTGCCGATATCCATATTTGGCGCCGCGCTGTTGATCGTCGGCATTCTCGCCGTGGTCTTCTTTGACGGCATGGCGCGACTGTTTCATTCCATCAGTCCCGATGGTATCATACACCCATCCACCCTGCTCGAACTACGGGTTGTGCTAACCTCGCTCGGTCTGGTCGGGCTTTACCTGTTGTTCAGGGATAATGCCCATCGACGTCTGGCAGGGTTGGATCGAGTCGTCAATAACATGTCATCGTGTGGCTTTCTCATACGCTTCTTCGCCATCGGACTGGCCCTGCGAGTATTGGTGGTTGCCTTCATGGATATTCCCATGTACATCGATTACCAGGGTTATGACGAACTCGCCTGGGCCTGGGCGCAAATGGGCGGCTACTACAACGGCGAACATCTGACCGGTTACTATCCGGTAGGATATCCGTTTTTTCTGTCACGGCTGTACTTGATCTTTGGCCATAATCCGATCGCCAGTGCTGTCGCTAACATTTTTCTGAGTCTCGCCATCAGCTACCTCAGCTACCTGATTGCACGGCGAGTGTTCGACGAGAAAACGGCTCGCTGGACCGCCCTTATAATGTTGTTTTTCCCAAGTCAGATACTGTTTGTGAATCTGCTGGCCTCAGAGATGGTTTTTACACCTTTGTTCCTGCTGTCGGTACTTATAACCCTCATCGCTGTTGAACGACTGAGCGGTCGTTGGTGGTTGCTAATCGCCGGCGGCGTTGCTCTCGGACTGGCCACGCTGACCAGAGGGTTGACACAGGTTTACTGGCTGTTGCTGGTACCAGTGTTCTACATGCGCACACGCTCCGGGGGCAAGACTGCGCGCGATACTATTCTCATACTGCTGGGTTTTGCGGTCGTTGTCACGCCCTGGATACTGCGTAACCACCATGCTGTCGGTCGCGCCCGCATCAGCACCAATGGCGGGATCAACTTCATGATCGGCAACAACCCGGCCAGCGGTATGGGCTGGATCAAGGTCGACACGGTCGAGTTCAACACCCACGACGCCACCCGTGAAGCCTACATCGACACCGTCGGCTGGCAACGCGGCTGGGCATACATCAAGGCCCATCCTGCAGCTTTCTTCAAGCGCGGTTTGCTCAAGGTGGGATACCTCTACGCAGGCGACCTGACCGGGATTCATTATCAGTTCAAGCAAGCTGCCGAGAACGATCAACTCGACTGGTCGGTACTCGTTGCTTTGATCAGCCAGGGATACTACCTAATAGTACTGTTGTTCGGCGCTTTGGGGTTGGTTATCTATGGGCGTCATCGGGACTGCCGTTCACCCGGGGGATACCTATTGTGGATGACGATACTGTTCTGGACGGCTGTGCATTTCCTGTTTTTCGGCCATGCCCGCTTCCATTTTCCAATAATGCCGATGGTCTCGGCTTTGGCCGCGCTATACATTGTAAAAGCCGTTAACTTGCAGGAAGATGAACCAATGTGTTAAGGGTCCGTTGGGATGCTGTTTTACTTGAGTTTCCACTCCGATCTGTCGATAATGAGATAGATGCAGCATGAGACACAAGAGGTAAGCACTACTGATGAACTACCTGATCACCGGCGGAGCCGGGTTTATTGGCTCCAACATCGCCACCCGACTGGTCGAAAAGGGCGAGCGCGTCCGGATCCTGGACAACTTTTCCTCCGGCCGCCATGAGAATGTCACCGCATTGCCGGACCCAGTCGAGATAATCGATGGCGACATTCGTGACTACTGGACGGTGGTCAAAGCGGTCGAGGGAATCGACTATGTTCTGCACCAGGCGGCTCTGCCTTCGGTGCCGCGTTCGGTTAATAACCCGCTGACCTCGAACGCCGTGAACATAGACGGTACCCTCAACGTGCTGGAAGCGGCGCGTCACGCCGGCGTGAAGAAGTTTGTCATGGCGTCATCCTCGTCGATCTACGGTGAATCCGAAGAGTTGCCCAAACACGAAGGCTTGGTACCCAGCCCGCTCTCACCCTACGCCGTCACTAAACTGACCTGCGAGCATTACCTCCGCGTCTACTGGGAATTGTACCAGTTCCCGACGGTGGCGCTGCGTTACTTCAACATCTTCGGACCGCGTCAGGATCCCGGCAGCGAGTATGCGGCCGTCGTTCCCAAGTTCATCATGGCACTGCTGAACGGTCAACAGCCGACTGTGTACGGCGACGGCGAGCAGTCACGCGACTTTACGTACATCGACAACTGCGTCCAGGCCAATATCCTGGCCGCAACGAATGCACAGATGGTCGGCGATCAGTTCAATGTCGCCTGCGGTGGACAGTTTACACTCAACCAACTACTGGACAAGTTGCGCGAGATCATCGGCGCCGACATTGCGGCCAACTATGCCCCCATGCGACAGGGCGACATTCTGCATTCCTACGCCGCTATCGACAAGCTCAAGGGCTTCGGCTATGATCCCCAGGTCGGCTTCGACGAAGGCCTCAGGCGCACGGTTGAGTTCTTCCGGTCACAAGTGAACCAGAACGTCTCTGTCTGACGAACCACAGCGATTTCCGCCAGATATTTGTAGGTGGGCCACCTACCACTGTCTATGTGCTCAGTTCTTGTAGGTCGAAACCCCTGTGGTTTCGACAATAATGTCAGGATCACAAGGATCCTGACCTACTAGAGCTGCTAGAACGACAAACGAAAACCGAACTGGTTGATCGATTCATCCTCAAAGGTTGCAATTACCCGTTGCACGTTGAGACTGAGTATGCCGGTGACCGGCTTGACCAGCGACAGTTCGATGTAGTGGTCACGACTGTTCATCCCCAGCGACAGATCGAACGGATCGACGTACGAGTACTTCCAGTTGATATCAGCCGTGAACTCGAAGCTGAAATCCGTGAAAAATCTAAAGGCGTTGATACTGACGATCTGCAAAGTCCGCCCGCGATCCTCGCCGGTGTCATCGTAGTTCTGATATACTGAAACTTCGTTTGAAATCGGGTAAAACCCGAACGAGTGCGATTGGGATTCCCACGATGGGATCACCCCGGCTCGGGCGGTTGAATCGGTTGCTGTCGGTCCGATGACCAGCGTCATCACCGAGACCATGCAGACGAGCAGAACAAGCTTGCGCATAGCAGACTCCTTTGGACAAATGTGGTTCGGTTTGTGGGCATCGAAACATGAATCACCCCGGCTTCCGGTAGCTGCCGGTCATATTGTTGGTCAACAAATCCTCCAGAGTCTTCTGGATCGAACGGTTAGTATAGCCCAACTCCCCTCGGGCTTTCATCGAAGAATAAGCCCAATCGTAATCGAGCAAGCGGATCAGGTCCGGATAAAACGACACCTTGCCGCGTCCGGTCAGTTTGGAAAAGAAGACTGAGGCTCGCGCCGCCGTGTTCAGAAAGGGTCGGGGAATTCTCACCAGGTGGGGAAGTCTCCCGAGAATCGAGGAAATATCCAGAAGCAGATCGCGCACGGTGATATTGTCACCGGCCAGGATATAACGCTCGCCCGGCCTGCCCTTTTCAAGCGCCGCGATGACGCCGGGAGCAACATCGCGAAGGTCGACCAGGTTGACGCGGTTGGGCAAATCGGGGAGCATCCAGCGTCCCAGCTTCTTTTTCGCTTTGTCGGCATCGTCGCCGGTGCGGGACGGCGCAACGATGATCGACGGATTGACTGTCACCAGTTCGGTATCGCACTCGCCGCCGGCTTTTTTCAGTTCCATTTCAGCCGCGTGTTTGCTGAGAATATAGGGGATGCGCAGGTGGTCAAGATTGAATTCGTGGTTCTCATTGATCAGATCGTTTTCGCACAACGCAGTCGCCTGAGTGTTGCCCCGCCGCTTGCAGGCACCGACCGCTGCCACCGTTGAGACATGCACGAACCTCCTGACCCCGGCCTCGGCGGCGGCCTTGAACAGATTGACGGCGGCAATGGTGTTGATCGATGCGAACTGCGTCGGCCGATCCTGTCGGAAGTTCACCCAGGCGGCGGTGTGAATGACAGCATCGACACCCTCAACCAGTGAGGTGAGAGAAGCGCCGGCGCTCAGATCGCAAATCCGCTTTTCAAGTCCCACCGAGTCCAGATAACCGGTATCGGAATTTGCGCGCACCTGAGCGATAGGCTTTGAATCTCGCCGGACAAGTTCACAGACAAGTTGCTTGCCCAATGATCCGGAGGCGCCCGTGATTAGAATTTTGCTATATGTCATCGACCCTTCAAAGCTGCCGATGATAAATATGGTTTACCAAACGGCGGTTTATTCATAGATTCACACATTCATAGTGTGATAAGCAATTGTGCGGTCATAATCAACGGCTTTTTGCAGAGAGACACATGAAGGCATGAAAAGAATCGCTTCGAGAATCTGGAACGGTTGGAAGAAAATCGCTCTGAAAATAGCCCGTTTCCAGACGGCGCTGCTCTTGACCCTGTTCTATTTTCTGATGCTGGCGCCACTCGGCTTGGTCTTCAGGTTGTTCGGATGGGACCCGCTGCAAGCCGGTCGTCGTCATCGCAGCAAGAAAACCAACTGGAGTCCGGTCAGCGACAGTGAGCCGGACCTCTCCACACTCCGCCGTCAGAGTTAGATATGCGAGTTCTCGGGATTTCATGTTTCTACCATGACGCCGCCGCCGCCCTGGTGGTGGATGGACAACTGGTGGCTGCCGCCGCCGAGGAACGGTTCACGCGTATCAAGCACGATCAGGAACTGCCTCGACAGGCCGCTGCGTTTTGCCTGGAGAAAGCGGGGCTGGCTGTTAACGACCTCGACTATGTCGTCTTCTATGACAAACCTCTGACCAAATTCGATCGCATCCTAACCGGCTACATAGCCACGCCCGGTCGGTCCTATCGCACCTTGCTCAAGGCGCTGCCGATCTGGCTGCGGCGAAAACTATGGACCGATATGGTCATTCACAAGGAGTTGAACTGGGATGGCCGGACGCTCTACGTTCCTCACCATCTGTCACACGCCGCCGGCGCCTATTTCGGTTCGCCGTTTGAACAGTCGGCGATTCTGACTATCGACGGGGTGGGCGAATGGGCCACCGCCGCCTATGGTGTGGGTGAAGGCAACCGCGTGCGTTTGCTCTCAGAGATGCGCTACCCGCATTCGGTCGGCCTGTTATACTCGGCCATCACCTACTACCTTGGTTTTCAGGTGAACTCGGCCGAGTACAAGGTGATGGGGCTGGCGCCCTACGGGCGTCCCGACTATGCCGAGTTGATTGAGAAAGAACTGGTCACGATCCACGACGATGGCTCCATCCATCTTAACATGGACTATTTCGACTTTCACTTTGGCACCAGGATGACCGGTCGCAAGATGGAGACTCTGTTTAGTCAGCCCCGGCGCGATCCGGAGAGCATGCTGGAGTCGTTTCACGAGAACATAGCGGCCTCCATTCAGGCGGTGACCGAGAAGATAGTCCTCACGATGGCGCGTCACGTGCGTCGGGAAACAGGGTATTCACAACTGTGCATGTCGGGAGGCGTGGCCCTTAACTGCAAAGCCAATGGTCTGCTCTTGAAGGAGGGCATCTTCGATAAGGTGCACGTGCAGCCGGCTTCCGGTGATGCCGGTGGCGCTGTGGGCGCCGCTCTCTATGTTTACCACAAACTGACCGGCGAAGAGAAACGTGCTCAGCCCGCCTTCGGGATCGGGCCGGAGTTCGCGGATAGAGAAATTCTTGAGTTTCTACAGGATAACGAAGTTGCCTTCATCGACGGCGAGTCGTCTGAGCAACTGGACCGTCTGGCCGGAGAAATCGCCGGCGGTCGCATCGTTGCTGTGTATCAGGGTGCGATGGAGTTCGGTCCCCGGGCACTGGGATTTCGTTCGATCGTAGCCGACCCGCGCGACAACAAGATGAAGGAAAAGATCAACGCCGCCGTCAAATACCGCGAGCCATTTCGTCCTTTCGCGCCCGCCGTACTACTCGAGCACGCCTCTGAGTACTTTGACTGCCGGGAAGCCTCCCCCTTCATGCTGTTCAACTACCGGGTGCACGAAGCCAAGCAACAGATGATCCCGGCCGTTACTCATGTCGATGGTTCTTCACGGATTCAGACGGTAGCTCGTGACGAAAACCCACTGTTTTACGATCTGATAGAATGCTTCAGGAAGCTGACCGGCCTACCGGTGGTGCTGAATACTTCATTCAACCTGCGAGGTCACCCTATCGTTAACACGCCGGAGGAAGCGTTTGCCACTTTCTGTTCCGGTGGTATTGACTTTTTGCTGATGGGCCGATATCTAATAGATAAGCGACAAGTGCCGAGCGAAATTCAACGCCGCTTCCTTTTTGAGAAGGGGCTCGATTGATCGCTTGGCCGTCAGGCAGTTGAAGTTTAGCCGGACAGGTTGAGTATTATGTTCCGACGACTGCGGATTTTCTCCGAGTTTCTGTACTTCCTGAAGACCTCCAAGAAATGGTGGTTGGGACCTATCCTGATCTTTCTGATACTGCTGTCACTACTGGTGGTATTCACGGAATCATCGGCCCTGGCGCCTTTCATCTATTCGCTTTTCTAAACTTCAGCACCGGACGATCCAATGCCAGCAAACCACGGCTCACCCTCGTTGACGGTCAGGTTGGTCGGGGCGCTGCTCTCGATAATCATCTTCCTGGCCCTGGCCGAACTGGTTCTGGCGATCATCCAACCGAATCTGTACCACCGCAATCAGTTTTTCCCCAGCAACCGCGACATAGATTTCCCGGAGGTATACCAGCGCGATGCGCGGCTGATGTGGCGCTTCCGACCGAGTATCACGACCACTTCGCGGCTGTTCAGCGACCTCGATTACACCATTAACTCAAGCGGCATACGTGGTCCGGAGATAACCGAACCCAAGAGAGGCTACCGCATCGTTGCCCTGGGCAACTCATGCACCTTCGGCTGGGGCGTGGCTTTTGAGGACACCTGGACACATCAGTTGGAGGGGATGCTGAACAAACAGTTGCCTGAGGTCGCCATCGAGGTGATCAATGCCGGTGTGCCGGGTTACAGTTCACATCAGGGGAAACAGTATCTCGAAGGCGAACTGTTTTCGCTGGAGCCGGACATGGTGCTCGTCATGCTTGGCTTCAACGATCACTACCCGGCCGGACGCGGCAAGACCGACAGCGAACAGAAACTTGACAACTCTTTGCTGATTGGGGCGCAGAACATGCTGGCGCGCCTGAGGCTCTATCGACTTATCAGGAAAGCCTTTCTGTCACTCTCCAGCGATGACGCTCCCGCCCGCCTCGATGATATACACGGCGTAAAACGCGTATCCCTACCTGAGTACTTCACGAACCTTCGAGAGATCATCAGGCTCTGTCGCGAAAACGGTGTGCAACCGGTACTCCTGCAGCCTCCGATAGCTTCGTTGGAAAACTATTTCGACGGCGCCGTCTCGGATTTTCATCGCCTTCACGAGTTCTATCAACATGAGATGGTTCGGGCGTCACAGTATGAGACTGCTGCTCTGGTAGACCTGCAACATACGTTCGATGGTCACCACACCCTTTTCGACAACGCGACCAACGACCCGATTCATTTCAACAAAGAGGGCCACCGCGTCGCGGCGCGCGCTATCGCCGAGACTGTCGCCCCGTTGATTGCCACGCAATAAACTGCTGACAAAACCCGTACTCGTTACTATCATTCCCATCATGTCTGCTCGAGTCCAATCGAAAACGTTTCGCCTCATGGCCGCGCTGATAACGCTCGTCGTTTTCATTGCCGTAGTCGAGGTTGCCGTTCGCATCATCGGCATCGACAGTTATTTTCAGAACCGCTTCTTTGTATTGAATCGTGCCCTGGATTACCCTGAAGTATTCAAGAAAGACCAGCGGCTCTTCTGGCGTTTGCGTCCGGACCAAACGGTAACCTCGAGGTTCTTTGAGGGCAAGAGCTACCGGATAAACTCGATGGGGCTGCGTGGAGATGAGATTGCTCACCCAAAAACGAAGAAGCGCATCCTGCTGCTGGGCAACTCATGCACCTTCGGGTGGGGCGTCACCGACGATCAGACCTATGGCCGGCAACTTGAGATGTTTCTGCAGAACGAATACGAAGTTGTCAACGCCGGTGTCCCCGGTTACAGCTCGGTGCAGGGGAAACGCTTCCTCAAGCAGGAATTGTTGGACCTTAAGCCGGACATAATAACCATAATGTTTGCCTGGAACGACCACTGGGCGGCCTCGGGCCAGATTGCCGACAAAGACCAGCAGTTCCCACCGGCTGTCGTGCTGGCGATTCAGAACCAACTGTCCCAACTCCATTGTTATCGCCTGCTGAAAAAAGCCCTGCTGACCCAGGTGGAGCAGAGTCCGGATTCTCTGTGGGACCGTGATTCTGTCGTCTATCGTGTGAGCTATCAGGATTTCGCGGACAATCTCACCGAGATCTGCCGCACCTGTATCGATCACGGTATCACGCCGATACTATTGACCTCGCCAGCCCCGTCGCTGGATCGCTATGGTCAGAAGCGCGGTTGGGCACCGGCCGTTCGGTTCCACCATATTTACAATCATCAAACGCGCGAGGTGGCCGAGATGCTGGACGTCGCCCTGGTCGATGCGGTCGTCGAACTTGATCAGCAGGGTGACGTCTACGACGACCTGCGTCACGACTTCATACACTTCAATGCGCATGGGCATCAGATCATCGGCGAACTGTTAGCGGACAAGGTGCGGCAGTTGGAAGTTCGCGAGTAGTCAAGATTCTGTGCGTGGTGTGCGTCCTCGTACGCCGATGCACGTCATGCTGAGCGCAATCGAAGGATGCATCTTTTCTTGTAGGTCGAAACCCCTGGTCCGAAGGACCGCCCTGAGCGTAGTCGAAGGGCGGGTTTCGACATCTTCAACCATCAAGACAAAGCCAAAGAACCGCCTATGGCGGTGTCGAAACCACAGGGGTTTCAACCTACGGTTAGAGGACTGCAGGATCACAGACTGCCATCCACAGAAATTCATCATTGACATTGCACTGTTTTAGAGCGTTATTACTATCAAACGTTGTGGTGCCGTCCATCGGGACGGATAATAGGGAAGACGGTGCGATGCCGTCGCAGCCCCGCTACTGTAAGGGCTACTCCGCAGGCCTGAAGCCACTCGTCGTTGACGGGGAAGGCGCCTGCCGGAGGTTTGAAGCCCAAGCCAGGAAACCTGCCACGATCTCATTTTTGTTCGTTGCCGTCAGCGCGGGCTGACAGGTATCATCCCGTCGCCGGTGGCAGCCGGAGTGAAAGCTATGTGGCGATTTTTTGCGACGGGAAAGAGATCACCAACCATCCGACAGCTCCCTCCCTTTGTTTCGGTGCGAACCGGAATCGTCGCGACCCTGATGCTCACTCTATTCAGTGCCGCCAATCTGTCGGCCCAGTCCAACACGCGCCTGGCCGGTACCGTTGTCAACGCCGACGATGGCGCGCCGGTCTTCAACGCCGAGGTGAACCTTGAGGGCACCTCATATCAAACCGGGACCGACGCCTCAGGGCGTTTCACACTGGAGAACATTCCCCCTGGCAACTACCATCTGCAGGTCCATTCGCTCGGCTATCAACCTTTTGAGATGGCCGCTGTGGAGTTGGTTGCCGACATCACGCGGCAGGTCAGAATCGAGCTCGAGCGGAAAATCTATTCTGTCGCGGGCGTTACCGTCAGGGGAAAGCGCCCGATTCATCGCGGCGACGTCGCGGTGGTTGACCGCCGAGAGATCGAAAGGCTGCACCCAAACGACATTTCGGAGATCCTGGAATCGATAGAAGGAGTTCACGTTCAACAAACCGGTCCCGGTGGCCAAACGCAAGTACGCATCAGAGGCAGCACACCCGAGCAAGTGCTGGTTCTGCTGGATGGCCACAGGTTAAACTCTTCGGCCAACGGCGTAGCCGACCTGAGCAGTGTGCCGGTAGCGATGATCGAACGAATCGAGGTGCACAAAAGCGGTGCTTCGGCGCAATTCGGTCCGGATGCGATGGGCGGGGTGGTGAGCATTGTCACTCAACCCTCAGGTGCCGCCGAACCATCCAGTATTGAAACCAAAGCAAGCCGGAGTAGCTGGCACACACAGCGACATCAAGTGGTTCTGGTCAATCCACTCAGGCCGGTGAACTTCAGCAATCGGGTGGCGATTAGCGACAACTCGTCCCACGGCGACTTTGATTTCACTTATCATGCCTCTCCGGCCGATAGCGTCTTCTATGGTCCGCGGGTCAACAACCGCAGCACCAGCCGCAATTACTTCGTTGGTGGACGGTGGCACCCCGGGCGCACTCGTATCGGCTACTCTCTCCAGGTTTACAGGTCCACCAACGGCCTGCCGGGGGCGGCCTCGCGACCAACGCAGTTCGCCTTGCGCGAAGACGACCGGCTGCTCACCAGCGTCCGGTTTGAGCACCAATGGTCACTTGGACTGCGTACTCTGTTGAGCGCCGGGTCTTCACGTTTCGTACAGTTCTTTCGCGATCGTTCGGGTCCCGTGATTAATCAGTACGAAACGCGCTTCACTGAGAAGGGACTGGACGTGAAGGCGCTCTTCGAATGGCAGTCCGACCGTTACCACCGGCTTCAGGTTGGTGGACAAATCCAACGAAACACCCTTGACCATGTCGACTATATGCGTGAGGTAAACGCTACCGGCAAAACGGTGCGCACAATAAACTCGGCGTTCATAAACGACCGCTACCCCATCGATCTGTCCGGCACCGGCGTGCTCGACGATCTCACTTTGACGGCGTCTCTAAGGTACGACAACGCTCTCACCAGTCCCGAGAAAACCAAGCCCCGTTATCCGTGGGAGGAGCCGCGCCAAGCTGTGCGCACTGAGTCGTGGTCACCTCGGTTTGGTATGACAGTATCCCGTGGTGATCGGCTGCACCTCCTGGCCCGGGCGAATTGGGGTGAATCGCTCAGGCTACCGTCGATTAATGCCTTGTTCTGGCAGGCCGGCGCCCGCGCGGAGGGTAACCCTGATCTCAAGCCGGAACGCTCGGAACATCTCGACGGCGGGTTTGAAATGATCGGTCACCACCACCGTTTTGAACTCTCTGCCGGCCTGACGTTTTATCGCAAGGATGTCGATGACCTGGTGATATGGGTTCAATCAGGTCCGAACGGCGTTTTCAAACCTGACAACCTTGGCGCCGCCTGCATAACGGGCCACGAAGATTTCGTGAGACTCAAAGCGTTCAACGATGTCCTTGAGGTTGCCTACAGCAACAGTATAACCCATGCCCGCAACAAACAACCCGGTCACAACAGCTATGACAAGTGGCTGACTTACACTCCGCGCTATGTCACGACGTTCTCCGTGCAGCTCGATTTCCGACACTTCCACGTGGGCTACAACGGCCGAAAGGTGGCAGGAAGATACGCCACGGCCGACAATGAGTGGTGGTACGATTCCTATGCCCTGCACGATCTCGCGGTCGGAACACAGATCGGGATCACACCACGCTGGCGCCTGCAGCTCGACGGACGGCTGCGCAATATGTCCGATGAACAGTACACCCTGATCGCAAAGCACCCCATGACAGGACGAGAATACGGCCTGACGCTGAAAGTAACATTCACACCAAAGGAACAATAGATATGAACAACCTTGCCCTGACTGCAACAAATGGGCTTGTTGAAAAAGGCGTCAACCGATGGTGGTGTCGGGCGACCCCGCCCGACGCCTGCTATGCAACCCAACGGCTGTCAGGCGAGTCGCTTGACAGCACCCACACAAATCGGCTTGGTGAAAAAGCACCTTTTCTCGTCATTGCGAGCGACCGAAGGCACTCGTGCCGAAGGGAGCGCGGCAATCTCTTACGCCAAGTCAGCCTGACAGCCCTCTTGCTGTTGGTTCTGGCATACAATCTGCCGGCGGCAGAGCCGACTGCCTGGGTGGCCAACGGCACCGGTGCAACACTCTCGCGGATTAACCTGACCGATGGCGTCGTGACCAACAACCTGCTGCCGCTCGGCTCGGACCTGTCATCGTACCCGAATCAGATAATCGTGCGCGATACTCTGGCCTACATCGTCTGCTCGGGCACCGACGAGATACAAGTCGTGAATCTGGCCACCCTATCAACCGTTCGCTTCGTAAGCACCGGCGCTTGGTCCAATCCGTACTGGATGGCCTTTCTCGACAGCCAAACCGCATACGTCACCAGTTTCGTCAACAACAGCCTGATGAAACTGGACATGGTAAGCGGCAACGTGGTCGATGAAACACCGATCGGTACATCACCAGAGGGCGTCATTATCAGTAACTTCAAAGTGTACGTCGCCGTCACCGCTTTTGATCCCGGTACGTACCTGTACGGCCAGGGGAAAGTGGCGGTGTTCGATCCGCACACCGAGACCAAGCTGCTCGACATCAACGTTGGCATCAACCCGCAGTACCTGGCCGCCGATCGACTGGGACGAATTCACGTTGCGTGTACCGGTGATTACTTTTCATCGTTTGGAGTGGTGTACATTATCGATCCTGCGAGTGACAGCGTGGTTGATAGCATCGTGGTCGGAGGATCACCGGGGCAGATCACTATCGGTCCGGACAATACAGCTTACCTGGCCGCGGGCGGCTGGACCGACGATGGCTATGTTTACACCTATGACGCCGCCACCGGGGAACTGCTGCACGGCCCCGCCAATCCGATTATCGTCGACCTTGGCTGTTGGATGGCTGTGCCGTACCAGGACTCCACTGTATTTGTCGGGGGAATGTCGGATTTTGTTACGCCCATCGATTCGGCCGGATCGATTCTTGACAGGTTTGCCCTCGGCGACGGGCCGTTGCATCTGGACTTCAACTATGTACCGGGTGATCTGGACGGAAGCTTTGTCGTCGACATCGGCGACCTGGTCTACCTTGTAGATTTCATGTTCACTGGCGGCGAACCGCCGCGCTGGCCGAAATGGCGCGCCAACGTCAACGGCGACTTCGCCATCGACATCTCGGACCTGGTTTACCTGGTCGACTTCATGTTCGCCGGCGGGCAGCCACCGCAGGTGGGGCCGACCTGGTGGGAGTAAGGGACTGGGTTCTGGTACGGTGTGTTACAGAAATCGTCAGGAGCACAGGGCTCCTGGCCGACTATTCTGTCGTACCTTGGACGATTGCTATTTCGTCCTCGGTCAGGCCGTAGAGGTCGTATACTATGCGGTCGATTTGGCGATCAAGGGCGGCGCATTTGCCTTCGTAGTAGTTCTTGTCTTTATCAGTCTGCGCCTTGGCTAATTTCTTCTTTGCTTCAAGCATCATCTTGACCTTTGTCACCATAGCGTCGTGCCGCTTCTTGTCGGCGGGGTCGGAGAAGTTGATTTGGCGAAAAGGTAGAGATTCAAGCTCGTTCGTGCCAACATTGTTGTTAGTGCTTGTGAGTCTAAAACGCCACTGAGTAAGTGGCGAGTTGAGTATTCCGAGGAGATACTCAAGCTGGTAGGGAGAACGACCAGAAGTGGTTATTGAGTTTGTTGAATCGGCGAAGTAGGCTGGCGGGTCGATTATTGTGGCAACGACGCGTAGTCGCTCATCGACACCCGTGATCCTCTGAGTAACGATCCTCCGCTGCTGCACTATGAGTTTGGCATTCTCGCTTTGTAGAAATCGCCCTTCATCAAACCACACCCTATGACCCTGCTGTAGTTTTCGATGAAGCACATACTGTCCAACCTCCACCCCTTTGAGAAGTCTGGCCATCTTTGAATCGGTTGTAATGTACTTACGATAAACTGTCTGGTTGATCTCTCCTCGTGTGACCGCAAAATCCTTGAACTCACCAAGTCTCGTGACACCACATGACAAGTGAATCTTGCGGCAGAGGTCCCAAGTGTTCGCGTCTACCAACGGAATCGGAGTATTCGTTGGGTCAATCAATTCGGTGTCGGACAGACGGATAAGGCACTCGCGAAACGGGTCGCCAAAGCTATTCCAAGGGTAGACCCGCACATGAATCTGCCCTGAATCGATTGTCTTGGGAGTAGCTTTTGACCCAGTCAAAACAACCGTGGACAGTTTGGCGGTCGGGAAGACTCGGCGTTTTGGGTTGTCCTTTTGCGGGAAACAATCGGCCAACAAGTCATCCGTGGAAAGTACCAGATGAAGTCGGGTACGGGTACAGCTTATGTCGGCAAGCAGTGCGAGCGGCACGATTACACCAAGCCTACCTTCGTTTAGCAGAAGCTTGAGAGACTGTACGATGAAGAAACGGAATAAATTCAGTTTCCCACCGAGCGCTGCCTCATAGTCTGCCCTGGTGCGGATGTGGTCTCTGAGAACCGTGTGCGGCCATGACGCAGCTCCCCTCTCCTTCTCGAGAACCTCATACGGTGGATTCCCGACGATCGCATCAAACCCACCGCGTTTCATCACTTCGGGAAATGCATCTTCGAAGTCCATCGGGTTGAGTTTTTTCTCTTCGCCGTTGCCGAAAAGATCGTCTTCAATATCCCGACCAATGAGTGAGTTGCCGCACACGATGTTTTTGCCGAGATCAGGCAGCAACTGCTTCATCTTTGCCGTGTGCTCGAAGTCCAGCAAGTACTGTTTCGCGCTGGCCTCTGTCTCTTCTTCCAGCAGTTTCAAGTAAAGTGAGAGTTGGCAGACCTCGACGGCCTGGGTGTCGATGTCTACGCCGTAGATGTTATTGAGCAGGATTTCCCGTTTCTTGGCGAGGGTAAGATAGCGTTTGCCGTCACGTTTTATGCAATCCCCTTTTCTTGCACTGCGCGGTTTGTCATTGTAGTATTGGCCGTGATACTTCAGCAGCAGATCATAGATGCCAAGCAGGAATGAGCCGCTGCCGCAGGCGATGTCGGCAAAGCGCATCTTTGCGATCTGGGCCGGTGTCTTGCCAGCTATTAATTTGCCTACCGTGTTCTCAACAATGTAACGGACAATGTACTCCGGTGTGTAATAGACGCCCCCGGCCTTGCGAACCTCAGGTTTTTCTTCGACTCTGGCCCTTTTTGCTGTGGCGACTATAACCTTGCCGAGAAAGCGTTCATAAATTGACCCAAGGATGTGGATCGGGATTGCGTTGAAATCGTAGGGAGAGTCGACGTGGGCGAAACTCTCGCAGATATCCGCGAAGGCGGCGTTGTCCACTCGGAATTTGGCATCGTCAAGGATGTCGTGGTGCCGGTAAACGACACCGTTGTAGATTCCATTGAGGCGTCGGCTGGCCGCGATGAAGTCTTCCCAAGCCGTGCCTTTGTCACCGAAGTACTCGACCAGGCGTTGCGGTTCGATCCCCTTATCTTCGAGGAAGCGGAGGAAGACGAGGCGATCAAGAGTGCGTTGGGCAAGTTCGGTCAGCATCTCACTATCGAAGTCCGGGTTCCCCTTTTTGAAAGCACGGGCAAGACTGATGCGGTACTCGTCAAGTTCGGCGAGGAAGGATTCGTCAATGCTCTGGTAACCGCCGGGGAACAGGGCGCGTTGGACGGCTTTGCCGCGTGGCTTGGGGAGTTCCTTGGCGCGTTTCTCTATCGATCCGTCGGCAACAGCCTCCCGTGAGAACAGCCAGTAGATTTCGGCGAACTTATCGCGTTTGGTGTAGTCGGTATGATGGTACTTGGCGACGGCTCGGCTAAGTGCGGTCTCCATATCGGGCCTGTAACGGCAATCAAGGACGTGAAACTGCTCAAAATCCGTGATAACGGCAAGTGGTGTGTCGCTATTCCAGCCATAGCGGATTAGCTGGAAACAGCTCTCTGGCATCGCAATATCGACGGACGGTTTCTTGGCTTCTACAAAGAACCGGACATCGTGAAAATTGGGCGTAAGATAGAAAGCGTAGTCGGCTCGGCGCTGAGCGCCCCCAGTAGCGACGCCCTTTTCGACCTTGACTTCTTGCTCGTACGGGTTGGTCTGCTGATCGTGGTTCACGTCCCAACCGAGAGCGATCCAGAACTTGTCGATAAAGTCCTTGCGTGCTTGAGCTTCTGAGTATTTGGCAGATTTGTAATGACGCTCGTTGCTGCGAAAGCCCTTGACAAGCCTGTCAATCTTCTCAAAAGCAAGATCAAATTCGGTCATACGTATGTGCTTCCGTCTCGAGACGCATGTTGAACACGATCACGCCTGGGTGGCCCACCATTCAGTGGGGCTCCACCGGCAAGGCTATCCCTCGATCAACTCAAAAGAGTTCAACTTGTACACGAAAAATAACCCCAGCTTTCACCGGGGTCAACATCAATAGCAAACTTTCAGCGCCCCCCTCACTTCTTCCGCGGTTTGGCGGCTTTGGGGCGGCTCTTCTTTTTGGCGGGTTTCTTGGCCGGCTTTTTCCTCTTCGCCTTCTCGATCTCTTCGGCGAAAATCTTCTCCAGCGTGTACGACGATGGCGTGAAATCCAGCAGACAGATTTCGAACAGTTCATCGACGCGTTCGATATAGGTGAACTTCGTCTTGCGCTGGATCTCTCTGGGGATCTCTTTGAGGTCTTTTTGGTTTTCCTTGGGCAGTACGACGTGGAAGATACCAGCGCGATACGCAGCCGATATTTTCTCTTTGACCCCGCCTACCGGCAACACCTTACCACGCAGCGTGACCTCACCGGTCATAGCTATGTCGTTGCGAATAGGTCGCTCCGCCATCACCGATGCAATCACCAGACAGACCGTCACACCGGCCGAGGGCCCATCCTTGGGAATCGCGCCCGATGGAAAGTGGATGTGGATATCGAATTCAGTGAAATCGGCGGAATCGATCCCCAGCATGTCGGACTTGGAGCGAACGTAGGAGTGCGCCGCCTGAATCGACTCTTTCATCACTTCGCCCAGCGACCCGGTGGTGGTGATGGTCCCCTCCCCTTTCATCTTGAGCCCCTCGATAAACATCAAGTCCCCCCCGGCGCCGGTCCAGGCCAAACCGGTGGCCGTGCCGATCTCGGGAACTTTTTCAGCCTTCTCCGGGATGAACACCGGCGAGCCGAGAAACGACTCCAGGTTTTTCTCGCCTACCGTCCAGGACTTTCTTTTCCCCTGCGCTTTCTCCAACGCCATCTTGCGGAAGATTTTCTCGATCTGCTGTGAAAACCCCAGAAGACCGGCTTCCTGAGTATAGCCGGAGATTATCAGGGCCAGCGTCTTCTCCGAAATTTTGAACTCGGATTTGCGCAGTCCATGCTTCTTGAGAAGGTTGGGGATGATATATTTCTTGGTGATGACGATCTTCTCGCGCTCGATGTAACCGGGGATCTCCATGAGTTCAAAGCGCGGGATGAACTGCTCTGGAATCTCCTCGAAGGCGCGCACTGAGCAGATGAAGAACACCTTACTCAGATCAAAATGCACCCCCAAATAGCTGTCCATAAAACGTGAGTTTAAGCGCGTGTCAACAACTTCCAACAGCGCCATATTGACCGAGGATTTGTTCTCGAGATTGAAATAGTCTATATCCTCGATTAGAATCACCGGATCACACGAACCGGCGTCTTTCATCGCCCTGATAATTTTGCCGGGCTGAGCGCCGAGGAAAGTCCGCGGCATGCCCTTGATCTCGGACACTTCGGAAATACCACCGACGGAGATACGAATGAACTCCTTGCCCAGTGAACGAGCGATCGCTTTGGCCAACGATGCTTTGCCCGTTCCGGGCGCGCCTACCAGACAGAGGGTTGGACCTTCATCTACGCCGCCGGATAGCTTGCGCACCGACAGTCGCTGCAGAATCTGCTCTTTGATGCTGGTCGGTCCAAAGTAGTCGGTGCTGATGATTCGCTCGACCTCCGAAATCTCGTAGTTCTCCGGGGTGACTTTCTCCCACGGCAGGGCGAGAATCCAGTCGAGGTAATCCTTGGTGACACCGTACTCAGCCGAGGCCGACGACAGCCGAGACAACCGGTCGACCTCGATAGTCGCCCGCGCTTTCACCTCCGGGGGCAGGTGCGGAGAACTACTGATCACTTCCCGAACGCGGAACGCCTCCTCGGCCTGACCGTTGTCAGGCTCATAATACGGCTGCTGCCCACGCGCCGGCTGCCAGGGAATAAACGGTTGGGGTTGCCCATCCGACCGCCCCTGATAGCTGACTGTGCGCAAAGCTCCGGCGTGTGTTAGAACCCGATCAAGGTAACCTAACATGAGACCGTACCGTAGCTGCAAATCGACCGCTTCCAGAAGCTCCTGTTTCCACGCCAGAGGGAAATGGAAGAACGAGGCGACCCGGTCGGCTAGGAGGGAAGGATCGTTCTCTATAGCTTTCAGAATAAAAACCAGTTCGGCCGAGTAGCTTGGATCGAGCCGCGTGATTTCGTCGACCATAGTGATGACTGCATCCATCCTTCCCAGATGGCTCTTGGGATCACTGCTATCCAGTTCCAAATCCTGGACGGTTGCGGCTGAATAGGCGTCTGAGCCGGAGATTTTGGCTATGGCAATTCTCTTGAGTCCTTCGATAGTCACCAGCAGCGACCCGCCGGGTGCCTCGCGGCAGTCGCGCACCGTGGCCAGTGTTCCCATCCGATGGACCGGCGACGGCTCGTCCTCATCGTCCGGGTGGGGCGAGAATGAGGCAACGAATTGCTGCCCTTTGGAGCGGCAGTCGTCGATCAATTGGAGGGTTTCTTTGCGTCGCACCTGGATGGTCAGCAGATTGTGTGGAAACAGTACTGCCATCCGAAGGCGCAATAGTGGGAAGTTCTCCGTTGGGCCTTCTGTCACCAGGGGTATTCGGTACCGGCTCTTGATTAGTATATCTGATGCCATTTTCATAGATATCGGCTATCCTTTCATTCCCTGAACCGCCGCCGAGGGCGGGCCGTAATTCCTTCTTGTTCTGCGCCTTACGCCACGGCGGCAATCGTCGGACCTCTGCATACCCGTTTATCAGCAACGGCTGTAGGTCGCAGATCCACCGGCACTAATATAACGTACTTCGATGAGAAAGGGTTCTTAAAACTCGACGACTGCTATGTGCGGTCATTGCGAGGTCACCGGACACAAGTGGCTCTTAAGGGCGACCGTGGCAATCTCACCAGGACACGAATGAGATCGCCACACTCGCTGAGCTGTGGGCGGCAGATGTCCTCATCTGCCCGGTTCATACCTCATGCTGAGCGGAGTCGAAGGATGACACACACAGATCATGAGTTACCGCGAAATGCGTTCGTGTTGTGAAAAAACTACGAGGGGCGCGTAGACTCGCAGTCTTTTTGCTATTGGTGCACGCCGAGGTCCTTTCATTAATTGGGGCGCTTTATGGTTTTGCGCAGAGTCAGATTAAGCAGGGCGGGTCTGTCCGCAGACCTGCCATTGGCGGGTCCGAAGACGGACCCGCGCCCTACAGGATTGGATCCGCAAGCGCGATAACGAAGAACTCCACCCGGCGCATTGGAACTGGGTGGGTAACAAATCTCCCCCACCACGCCATTCTGGCAGCCAATTCCGCCAATTAGCCAGTCGCTCCCAATAAAAATCTCACTTTTTCACATTTTTTCCACAATTTTCTCGGAAACCTCTTGACATCCCCATACGTTATACATATTGTTAGCACTCGATGGACGTGAGTGCTAACAAGCACCTCCAAGGAGAGGATAAGAGACCACTAGACTTTAGGTTAGCTTTTATCATAGATCGAAACAAGTAACGATATCACATTGTACCAAACAACGCTAAGGAGAACGTGATGCAATTGAAACCTCTGGCCGACCGCGTGGTCGTCAAGCCGATCGAGGCCGGCGAACTGAAAAAAGGCGGGATCATCATTCCCGATACGGCCAAAGAAAAGCCGATGGAAGGCGAAATCATGGAAGTCGGCACCGGCCGCAAGACCGACGAAGGCAAGATTCTGCCGATGGAAGTCAACAAGGGTGACCGTATCCTGTACGGCAAGTACAGCGGCACCGAAGTCGAAGTTGACGGCGAAGAACTGCTCATCATGCGTGAGTCAGACATTTTCGCCATCATCCAAAACAGCTAAACACCCACGAGTGAGGAACTAACAAAATGGCAAAAATCATCGATTTCGAATCAGATGCCCGCGCCAAGCTCAAACGGGGTGTGGACAAACTGGCCAATGCGGTCAAGGTTACGCTCGGCCCCAAGGGTCGCAATGTTGTGCTCGACAAAAAGTTCGGTTCGCCGACCGTCACCAAGGACGGCGTCACCGTAGCCAAAGAGATCGAGCTTGAAGACAATGTCGAGAATATCGGCGCCCAGATGCTCAAGGAAGTTGCTTCCAAGACATCCGACATCGCCGGTGACGGCACTACCACCGCGACTATTATTGCCCAGGCGATTTACCGCGAGGGCCTGAAAAACGTCACCGCCGGGACCAACCCGATGTCGATCAAGCGCGGTATCGACAAGGCTGTGACTGTGATCTCCGAGGAGATCAAGAATATGTCCAAGCCGGTTGCCGGCAAGAAAGAGATTTCGCAGATCGGCTCTATCTCCGCCAACTGCGATGAGCAGATTGGTGAGTTGATCGCCGAGGCGATGGAGAAGGTCGGCAAGGACGGCGTTATCACGGTCGAAGAAGCCAAGACGGCCGAGACCACGATGGACGTGGTCGAGGGAATGCAGTTCGATCGCGGCTATGTCTCGCCGTATTTCGTGACCGATCCCGAATCGATGGAAGCGGTTCTCGAAGATCCGCTGATTCTGATCCACGACAAGAAGATCTCCAACATGAAGGACCTCCTGCCGGTGCTGGAGAAAGTCGCTCAGTCCGGTAAGCCGATGCTGATTATCTCCGAGGATATCGAGGGCGAGGCGCTGGCTACGCTGGTGGTCAACAAGCTGCGCGGCACTATCAAGATCGCGGCTGTCAAGGCTCCCGGTTTCGGTGACCGTCGCAAGGCCATGCTCGAAGATATCGCCACCCTGGTCGGCGGTAAGGTGATCTCCGAAGAGATCGGCTTCAAGTTAGAGAACGCCGACATGTCGCATCTTGGCACGGCCAAGAAGATCACGATCGACAAGGACAACACCACGATCGTCGAAGGCGCCGGTGAGAAGGCCGAGATCAAGGGTCGTATCGCTTCTATCCGCAAGCAGATCGACGACACCAGCTCTGACTACGATCGCGAGAAGCTGCAGGAACGGCTGGCCAAGTTGGCCGGTGGTGTGGCTGTGATCAATGTCGGCGCTGCTACCGAGACCGAGATGAAGGAAAAGAAGGCCCGCGTCGAGGACGCTCTGCACGCTACTCGCGCCGCTGTCGAAGAAGGTATCATCGCTGGTGGCGGTGTGGCGCTGCTGCGCGTGATGAAGTATCTCGACGACATCAAGTGCGAGAATGACGAGATGGTCGGTGTCAACATCGTCCGTAAAGCTCTCGAAGAGCCGCTGCGTCAGATCGCTGAGAACGCCGGGTTTGAGGGTTCCGTCGTGGTCAATAAGGTCGCCAGCGAAAGCGGCGCCTATGGCTTCAACGCCCAGACCAACACTTACGAAGACCTGATGAAGGCCGGTGTCATCGACCCGACCAAGGTCACCCGCACCGCTCTGGAGAACGCTGCTTCGATCGCCGGACTGCTTCTGACCACGGAAGCCGTGGTTGCCGACATGCCTGAAGACAAGAAGGCTATGCCCGACATGGGCGGCGGCATGGGCGGTATGGGCGGCGGCATGGGCGGCATGTACTAAGCCTACCCCTTATCTGCATATATTTGCCCCAAAGCCCCGGCTGCAACGCCGGGGCTTTTCTGTTGGGCGTAATCACGATCACTTTTGCCCTTGTGCCCGAGTAGATCATCGCTATATTGTAGGTCGTGGAGCCCTCATTCTTTGTGGATTGTGTAACATGGCAACGCAGGAGTCAAGTGTGCCAGACGATGACAAGTATGGGACGATCAGGGACGATTCCAGGGACGGTGGTTCAGATCCGCTTGGGCTAATAGGGTGGGTACTGGCAAACAAGTATAAGGTCACTGACTATATAGGTGAGGGTGGTTTTGGTGAGGTGTATAAGGGCTATAATACTTCCCTCCGAGAACAGAATGTGGTAATCAAGATACTCAAGCGAGATCACCAGGCCGAGTGGTCTCAGAAGGAGGCGCGTATACTCGGGATGTTGGACCACCCCAACATCTGTCGGCTAGTTGACTTCTTACCGAAAGATCGCGCACTTGTTGTACAGTACATCGACGGCAAGAACTTGGATGAAATCTTGAAGCTGGGCACACCCCTGACGGATAAGCTCTTCCTCAGGGTTGCCAATATCGTAATGGATGCGCTGGGCTTCGCCCACAAGCGAAAAGTGGCACATCGAGATATCAAGCCATCCAATATCATGCTCGATCGGCATGGTCACATCTACATTATTGATTTCGGAATTGCCAAGAAAATCGGGGGCACTGTCACCAAGACTGGCTTAGGAGCTGGCTGGTCCTTCTGGACTGCAGCACCTGAGAGGCGTCAGGGTAGGAAAGGGTATAATCCGTTTCTCAGTGATATATATGAGATCGGAGTGACCTTATACTACCTCGCTACACGGCAGTGGCCGTACAGTGATCCAGAGAATCCCGACCCCCATCGGTGGGGTCAGTCCGTGGACAGACCTCTGTCCAACAGGCTTAGGAGGATACTCAGAAAGGCGACGCACCCGTCTCCTGACATGCGATTTCAAACAATCGACGAGATGGCTCAGCAGATGGCCCGTGTGCGCACTATAAGGAAGCGGTCCAGGGCGAAGTATCTTGTTGCTACTCTCGCCTTGGTAGTCGCTATAGCAGCCGGTTTCTACTACCGCGACCAAGTCGCAGACTACTGGCCCGTCATCCGCGACAAGGCAGCGCAGTTTGTTGACTCACTGATTCCCGACTCGGGAGTAGACAGCTCCGAATCGCAGCAAGAAACGGATGGTGAAGGGTTAAGCCAAAGATCAGCGGATTCAGGGCTAGCGATGCAGACCGCACCAGAGGCAGAACAGGAAGCTGTTCCCCGGCAACCCGTCGTTGACCTGGAAACAAAGGAACCTCCGCAGAAGGTTGAGAATGTGCTGGTCGCTGGCCAACGAGAGGAACTGATCGATGATCACCGCGAGCCACCAGTCAACCCAACATTGACGGTAGAGACTGTTCCTGCGGACAATGCGGTGCTTCAAATCGACGGCCGTGAGGTGACTGCTGGGGCAAAAATGCCCCTCGAGACCGGCCAATATACGGTTAGCGTGATGCATCCGGACTTCCCCGTGCTTCAAGCGGTGGTCGATCTCACGGTTGATACTACGGTCACGTATAATCTCATCGACAATGCCAAAGAACGGCGGACCACATATCTCTCGATCAGTACCGTACCCAGAATCATTGACAAGGACCTGCGGGTCTGGTTCAACGGACGCCGTCGTGATATCGTCGGCGGGCGAGCTAGGAGTATTGAGAAGAAGGCGGGGAAGTGGGTGATGACCTTCCAAATCGTTGAGAAGAATGGAGACCCAGGCACTATCAGCGTAGATTCTTTCCGTGTAGATACTGGACCGGGGGGAACAATTCGTACATACCAGACTAGCGAGGCCCTCGTTGATCTCAGCGGACCTATACTTGACGGCACCACACGTTGCAAGCTAGTAGTTTTCAGATCAAAGGAATGAACAGGCAGAAGGGATAAGAACATGTACGGTCGTAGACAAAGATGTATAGCTATAGAATCAGTCGCAACTATCTTGTTGTCGCTGTTCGTCTTCCATTCTACGGTGCCAGCAGAAGAGTCCAGGTGTGGCATTGATACTTCAGCCGCGTCAGTTGAGCATGCTCGCTACCTCTATGACATGCAAGAATACGCCTGTGCCCTGGAAGAACTGCAAGTAATTGTGGCCGGCAACGGTCTTTCGGCGCGGGCGAAGTGTGAGGCCCTCTTGCTCAAGTCTGCTATATCGTACGACAGTCTGTTCAATGCTGATGCAAAGGAACTTCGCGAGACGGTGTTGGCCTGGGGTAAAGCCGCCTTTGAAGCCTACCCTAGCTGGAATGAACCGTATGACAATGGTGATAAGGGTTTCGAGATATTGATGATCGAAGCCAGACAAATAGCTGCAGACTCTCGGGCGAGTGAGCAGTATAGTCTTGTTGTCCACGCCAGTCCAGACCAGAGTGTAGTCATTATCGACAGCTCGTTGTGGGTTTCGCATGTTGCTAAGACGATCGATCCAGGGAGTCACGAAATCGTCGTCTCGCACCCCTCTTTTGGCACGGTCATGGATACCATAGTAGTTAACTGCGATACAACTGTGTTTTACGATCTGCCGGCGATAATGAAGGCAAGGGCAGACAGCCTAAGACTGGACTCAATAGCCAACCCCGATCGACATGATGCGAGAACCGATAAACAAATGCGCATCAGTATTCCCCACGCCCCCAGTGGATCCAGAATAACTCTGCGCCTCGACGACAAATCTCAAGAACAAGCCTGTTTTCCCTTTGCAAAGTTTGTGGTCAAGCCGATGCCTTCTCATGTAGAATTCACAGTGTCCTTCCCCAAGTACAGAACGGACTTTACAGCCAAGATTGACTCTGTTGTGTTCTTCCCAAAGACGAAAGAGCTTAGGCTGAAGGTTGTTGGTTACTCAGCCGTCATAGATTTCGGGCGATCGGAGTGGAAGCATCTTTCACCGATTGACGCTTTCGTGTACATGGATCAGTCAGGGTTGTAACCCCAAGAACGTGTTGTGGGGCTGAATTGGCCTCGTGAAACCGTATCTCTCCGTTTGTGAGCCGGCCGCCTCCCCCGCCCGTTCGCTAGTGGCCCGGCATTCATGGTGGGAATCAAAGCGCGAAAAAGCGGCTTGCTACTTCAGCCATCACAAAAACGCTACCAATTCCAACCAAGATGCGTCTGTACATTGGTTAATAAAAGGAGCAGCCCCATGAACTCCGAATCTCACGAACTACGAATTCTTGTAGGGTAGGTTTGTCTTCAAACCTGCCAATATTGGCGGGTCCGAAGACGGACCCACCGTACGGGGACTCAAGTTGGCCTCGGAGTCACCACCGATCTTGTTAAGCGAAGATGAAAATCCACAAAACGAACCCATTTTCACGCTGGCTGGGTGGCCCTCTCAAACCTTGTTTGGAGCGGACTTGTGATAGGGAGAAGATCACCCCCAAACCTGTTTGAGGGTGCCACCCGACATGGGGCAGACGAGGATATCTGCCGGGCACAGGTCGGATGGATTCCCGCCTGCGCGGGAATGACAGGAAGGCAGATGTGGACATCTGCCGCGCACGATAGTAAGTCGCCCTTCGACTCCGCTCAGGGTGAGGTGGGGGATGCGCTCATGCTTCGACTGCGCTCCGCATGACAGGCAAGCCCGTTTCTCGCGCTTCGCGCCGTTGCCAGCGTCAGGATCACAAGGATCCTGACCTACAGGAACTGCGAGCCGTTGGTTCGTCAGGAGCGCAGGGATCCTGACCTACAAGAATCTTCACCCGTACAGTTTGCATCGGCCGCTTGGAATCAATCCGGTGCAGTGTTATTATAGGTCGGCCTTAACATGTAAATCGGAGGAGACCATGACGAATCCCGTAATAGACTGTTTGATGAATCATCGTTCGGTAAGAAGATACAGTTCGAAACCAATCGAACCAGACAAGCTGGATACTATTCTCACCGCCGGTACCCGCGCGGCGACAGCAGGTAACTTGCAGTTTTACTCGTTCGTAGTCGTCGACGATGACGAGAAGAAAAAGGAGCTCGACCGCGCCTGGAAACCACAAGCTGTCTTCATATCCAAAGCGCCCGTAGTCATAATCGCACTGGTCGATCAGTATCGCGTTCGCAGATGGCTTGAGTTACACAGCGACCGCGATATCCACAACAATCGTCCGATTAACTTCTATCTCGGCCTTTGGGATGCTCTGATCGCGTTGCAGAATATGGTTATTGCGGCTGAGAGTTTCGGCATGGGCACCTGCTATATCGGGAGTATCCTCGAGATGAACATCGCCGAAATTCTTGGCGCGCCGAAACATGTCTTCCCGGCCGGTTTGGTTTGTATCGGTTATCCGGAAGTGACGCCAAAGTTGAGCATGAGGTTGCCGCTGGACGCGGTGGTGCATCGCAACAGTTATCGGATGCCGACCGACGATGACATCAACCGATGGTACGCCGAGCGCGACAAGGTGTGGGACAAGGTATCCGAAACGCACAAAGAGAAGCTGAAGGGTCAGGACATCCACAGCATTGGCGGCGCCCTGGCGATACAACGCTATTCTGCGGAAGTGGTCGAGCAACGCAGCCGCGGTATCCTCGACAATCTTCGCCGATCGGAATTCGATCTCACCGACACGGCGTGACTGTTAGACCCACCCGACGCTGACTCTGGATGGGGTACCGATGTCGAAACCCGCCCTTCGACTGCGCTCAGGCCGGTCCTTCGGACCAGGGGTTTCGACCTACCAGAACTGTGTGGGCACCCTTCGACTCCGCTCAGGGTGAGGTGGGGGGCGCTCATGCTTCGACTCCGCTCAGCATGACATCCGCGTGGCGCACGAGGACATACACCACGCACAATATTCTCAAACAGGTTGCTTCACAACTTACGAAATATGTGTATATTGCAGATCAAAGAGATGAAAAGGACTGCCGGTGAGCGCCCATAAGCCGAGTGACAAACGACGGGACCTTGAGTTTTTCAAGGTGATTCTAAGCTCCATTGCCGATGGAGTCTTCACGGTCGACAGCGACCGTGTTATTACCAGCTTCAATCCGGCGGCTGAAAAAATCACCGGTGTTCCTTCGTCGCAAGCGGTCGGCCGACATTGCGCCGATGTGTTTCATTCGGACATCTGCGAGAACTGTCTGCTGAACAAAACTCTACAGACGGGTGTCGAGGCGATAGACCGCCCGGTGAATATCATTAACAGTCGCGGTGAGAAGATCCCTATCACCATTTCGACGGCTGTGCTGCGCGACGATGAGGGCAAGATACTCGGGGCGGTAGAGACATTTCGCGATCTGTCCACTATCGAGCATCTGCGAAAGGAATTGGACGGGCGATATTCCATTGAGGACATCGTTTCGAAAAGTCCCGAGATCCACAAGCTCTTCGCCATCCTCCCCGATATAGCCGAGAGCGAAAGCACCGTGCTGATCCAGGGTCCGTCCGGTTCCGGCAAGGAGTTGTTCGCACATGCTATCCACAGCCTCAGCCCCCGCAAGGAGCAGAACCTGGTGGTCATCAACTGCGGTACGTTGCCGCATGAGTTGTTCGAGTCGGAACTTTTCGGCTACGTGCAGGGCGCCTTTACCGATGCCCGCCAAAACAAGGCCGGCAAGCTGGCCGGGGCCGCCGGCGGCACGGTGTTTTTTGACGAGATCGGCGATCTGCCGTTGTCGACCCAGGTGAAACTGTTGCGTCTCCTGCAACAGCGCGAATACGAGCCGGTCGGTAGTACTGTCCCAACCAAGGTGGACATCAGAATAATCGCTGCCACCAACCGGGACCTGAAAAGCCGGGTCGCCCAGGGACATTTCCGTGACGATTTGTACTTTCGCCTGGCTGTCGTCAAGTTGGAACTGCCTCCACTGAAGCGTCGACGCGAGGATGTCCCATACCTGGTCGACCATTTCATCAAGAAGTACAACGCCCGCAAAGGCAGACGCATCGTCAGTGTCAGTCCGGAAGTCATGAACGTGCTTATGCATCATGAATTCCCCGGCAATGTTCGCGAACTGGAGAATATCATAGAGTACGCTTTTGTCATCTGCCATGATAGCATAATCCAAATACACCACCTCCCCGCCGAGCTTCTCAGCCCCTCCAAAGAAACGCAGCAGGCCCCGATTCCTGTCGAGACGCCCGTGACCAAAGTGGTTGACGAGTACAACCACATTCTGGCCGCCCTGCGTCAGTACGGTGGCAACATTACCCTGGCTGCGCGTGAATTGGGGATTCACCGGACTACCCTTTGGAGAAAAATGAAACGGTATCAGATCGATTCTTCAATACCGCCCGTCAGAGACTGAGTTTGGGGCTTCGTTGCAATAGTTGCAGCCGAGCGTTGCAACGCAACACATAGTGTTGCAGTTCATGCAACGCACTGTTAACTCCTTGATTCACAATCCCATTGCAGCACACCGAGTTGCAAAATAGTCACGGCTTGGCACCGTACTTGCAACATGCGATTGGTAGAGGATGATGTGAAAATAGCAATGCCACAGCTCGGACAGTTGATCGCACCCTGCTTCGAAGCGGCCACGACGTTTTTTATCGCTTCGGAGGTCGACGGACAACTGGGGAATATCCAGACGGTAAAGTGCATCGGGAGCGAAGGATATCGCCGGGTTCGTCTGATGCGGGTTCATGAGGTGGATACGCTTGTTTGCAACGGTATCAAGAATCTCTATCGTGATATGCTGGTGGCTTCCGGCGTGTGCGTGATAGGTCGTATTAGCGCAACGGTCGAACAGGCGTTGGCGGATTTGCGCAGTGGCAGCCTAGCGGCAGCGCGCCAAGCCCCGGATTCGGGCGACACCGTTTGTGACATGCCGCATCGTGAGCTTCAGGAGTGGGCGAAGGTACTATTCGAGCAACACGGCTACGCGGTCACGTCGGGGCCGGGCGAAGATGCCTTTCTGGTTGACATGATAGCTGAGATCAGTTGTCCCGAGTGCGGCCGGCCGGTGCGGGTGGCGATATGCTGCGGCGCCCACGCCTACCGATCGACGATCGAAATCACCGAGTTTCACCACAACACCAGGTCGGATTACCACGCCCGCGTGTATGTCAGTCCCGCCAATCCCATTATTGAAAAATGTTGCCATGACTATGGAATCGAGCTGGTCGATCCCAGTGTCGACGGTGCGATGGACGTAGAGACCGGGAGCCATCGCCTGCCGATTCTCAAGGGTCAGATACGTGACCACGAAAGGTTATCCCTGCCATGATGTGTTTTCCTGTATTCAAATTCCCGCCTAGTCTCACCCGACCCGCCCGGTCGATGAGCGTGCTTGATAGGAATCTCAAATGAAGACTAACGAAATTACAACTGAGGAAAGACAGCGCGCTTTCAAATCGCTGCGGACCGATGAGATCAACGAGCGACAAAATCTCGTCGTGCGGTATCACGTGGAGGACCTCGACGTCAACGACCGTCCCCGGCGTTTTCTGGAGGCGTTTGCCGCCATCCTGAAGCACTCCAACTACCGAATGGCGCTCGACCATTTCATTCGGGTTAGCGCCAAGTGCTCGCGATGCGCCACTACCTGCCAGGTCTATCAGGCGACCGGTGACCTGCGAGATATCCCCTGTTATCGCTCGGAGCTGCTGCTGAGCGTCTACCGAAGGCACTTCACCATGGGCGGCATGCTGAAGGGGCGAGTGCTGGGGTCGGGCTATCTCACTGATGAGAAGATCCAGGAGATAGCCGACAGCTATTGGGACTGCACCGCCTGCCGCAGATGTGTGAATGACTGCCCGGCGGGCATCGATCACGGTCTGGTTACCCACCTCGGTCGCTATATCCTGAGTGAAATCGGCATTGCTCCCCGCGCGCTGGTGGTCAGCACGCGCGAGCAGTTGGAGGGTACGTCCGGTAACACTTCCGCCATCCCGGTTCCGGCCCTGATCGACACGCTCGAATTCCTCTCTGAGGACATGCTTGAAGAAAAAGGGGTGGAGATCCAGTTCCCCATGGATGTGGAAGGTTCTGAATTCGTATTCTTCCCCGCCGTTAGCGACTTCCTGATGGAAGCCGAAACGCTGATGGGTATCGCGGCGGTTTTCACCGTCACCGGTGACTCCTGGACAACCGGCACCGGCTATTTCGACGGCATCAACTACGGTCTTTTCTACAGTGACCGGATGCTGGAGAGGGTGGTGAAGAAGATCGACGCCGAGACGAGGCGACTCAAGGGATCGAAGGTGTTGATAGGTGAGTGTGGTCATGCCACGCGCAGTGCCAAGCAGTTCCTGCCTGTCTACTGTGGTGGCAAGGATGCATATCCGGTCGTGAATATCATGGAATACACCTGGGATGTGTGGAAAGCCGGTCGGCTGAAATTCGATCCGAATGTAGTTACCGAGAAAGTGGCCTACCACGATCCCTGCAATATCGCTCGCCAGGGCTGGATTGTCGACAAGCCTCGCGACCTTCTCAAGGCCTTCTGCAAGAACTACGTGGAGATGACACCAACGGGTATCAATAACATTTGCTGCGGTGGTGGTGGCGGCACGGTTTCGATCGATGAAATTCGCCCGTACCGCACCATGGTCGGCGGCAAGCTCAAGGCCGATCAGATACGGGAGTCCGGATGCGAGATTTTGGTGGCTCCCTGTGCCAACTGCAAGAAACAACTGAGGGAACTGGTGGAAGATCAGAAGATCGAGTGTGAAGTCGTCGGGCTGCATGACCTGATTTACAAAGCGATCATCTTCGACGACTCGCTCAAACTGCCCAAGTCTGAAGAACAGACTACTGCGGAGAAGGAGTAGATGATGGAAGCGTTACTTGATTTTGCCCGCGGTCCGCTCTTCCGTTTCAGTCTGGCCGTAATGCTGCTGGGGTTACTGCGCATCATTGTTCTTGACCTGGTAGCGATCGTGGAAGCCTACCGTAAGGCGGGCGACACGGCTCTGCCGTGGAAATTCATGATCCGCCGCGCCTTGCAGTGGTTTTTCCCGTTCAACCGAGTGTTTATCAATCGACCGATATACAGCCTGTTTTCAGTTCTCTTCCATGTTGGTCTGATTCTGGTACCGATCTTCCTGTTCGCGCACGTGGAGCTGTGGCATAAATCTATCGGCTTGGCCTGGCCGGCCCTGCCGAAACTCTGGGCCGATTGGCTGACCATCAGTACTATCCTGTTCGGACTGACCCTGTTTGTCGGGCGCATCTCCAGTCGTGAATCTCGTTTTCTCAGCCGCAAGCAGGATTACCTCTGGCCGTTGGTTCTGCTGATTCCGTTTGTCACCGGTTACTTCTGTGTCAATGGGAACATCCAGCCGGCGACCTACCAGTTGTTGATGCTCATTCATGTGCTGTCGGCGAACCTGATAATGCTGCTGCTGCCGTTCACCAAGTTAGCTCACTGTGTGCTGCTGCCACTCTCCCAGTTCGTATCGAACATCGCCTGGAGATTCCCGGCTGAGACCGACGACGCTGTTTGCACCACTCTCAACAAGAAAGGAGCGCCGGTATGAGTATGGCGATCCTGACCGACGTTACTAAGTGCATCGGCTGCCTGGAGTGTGTAGCGGCCTGCAAGAAAATCAACGGACTGAGCCTGGATACACCACGAACCTGGCATAAGAACGACGGTCTCTCGGCCAGAAACTGGACCTCGATTCTGCGTCATGAGGACAATCATTATATCCGCAAACAATGTCGCCATTGTCTGGAGCCGGCCTGCGCCTCGGCTTGTCCTGTCAACGCCCTGCACCAAACGAAAGAAGGCGCTGTGGTTTACGATGCGGGCAAGTGTTTGGGCTGTCGCTACTGCATGATGGCCTGCCCGTACGGAATCCCACGGTACGACTGGGACGAACCGGTACCTTATGTGCGCAAGTGCATCCTCTGTTACGACCAAATCAAAATCGGTAAGCAGCCGGGATGCACGACGGCCTGCCCCACCGACGCTACTATCTTCGGTGAGCGTGACAAGCTGATCGCCGAGGCGCATCGCCGGATCAAGGCGGAGCCGGGCAAGTATATCGACCGGGTTTGGGGCGAGCATGAATTCGGCGGCACCTCGGTGCTGTATCTTTCGGATATCGATTTGAGCTTCCTCACCTACGGCGGCCAAAGCGGTGTCCGACCGCTTCCGGAAACGACCGCGTTGGCTATGAAAGCGGTGCCGTTCGCCTTTCTGGGAATGGGTGGTGTGATGTACGGTCTGAACTGGATCATCCAGCGCCGGATGCAACTGACTGACAATTCGAACGAAGACAAGGATTGACCTATGGATAGGGTGCAAAACACCAAGACCATCTTATGGATTCTGACCGGGATAGCCGCGGCGGTCGGAGTTACCCGGTTCATATTCGGATTGGGTGCTACCACCAATTTGAATGATGCCACTCCCTGGGGGCTTTGGATCGGCTTCGATGTTATGGCTGGCGTGGCTCTGGCCGGAGGTGGCTTTGTAATGACCGCCATCTTCTATGTCTTCAAGCGAGAGAAATTCCACCCCCTCGTGAAGCCGGCCGTGCTGACAGCGTTTCTGGGCTACCTGGCAGTAGTGTTCGGACTGCTCTTCGATCTGGGTCTGCCGTGGAACATCTGGCACATGATGATCTACTGGAACCTGCATTCACCACTGTTTGAAGTCGGTTGGTGCGTAATGCTGTACACCACGGTGTTGATTCTGGAGTTCAGCCCGGTGCCGCTGGAGGAAACAAGCCGTTACGCCAAAGTCCGATCCATCCTGCTCAAGTTCCGGTTCCCGCTCGTGTTGGTGGGCATCATGCTCTCGACCCTGCATCAGTCGTCGCTCGGCTCACTGTTTCTGATAATGCCGTACAAGCTGCATGCGTTGTGGTACTCATCAACCATACCGGTGCAGTTCTTCATCTCGGCCGTGGCGTTGGGATTGATGATGGTCGCGTTGGAGAGCCTGGCTTCCCACTGGTTGTATCGCCGCAAACCAGAATCCAACCTCGTGGCCGGACTGGCCAAGGGTGCCGTGTGGGTGCTGGCCGTTTATCTTTTGGTCAAATTGGGCGAGTTGGCCTGGGCCGGTGAGCTTGGCCTGATCTTCTCTGGAACCTGGGAAAGCAACCTGTTCATAGTCGAACTCCTGATGTCAGCCATAATTCCGCTGATTCTGTTCTCCATACCACGTGTGCGCGCCAGTCTGGGCGGACAGTGGGTCGGAGCCTGCATGGTTGTTTTCGGCATGGTCTTCAACCGCCTCAATGTCGGCGGAGTGACCATGCTGAGCGTTACCGGCGATTCATACGTACCGTCATGGATGGAGATAGCTATCAGCCTCGGCGTAGTCTCGGCGGCGGCCCTGGCTTTTCTTTTCGCCGTCGAGAAACTGCACGTCTGGGAACACCGTCCCAGCCATCCGGAAAGTGACCGCCATGCACAACCATCGTTCGATCATACCTCGGAAGTCTGGTTGGGGACGCCGCTGGTGGCCGCACGCACCCGTTATTCGATAGCCTTCGTCCTCAGCTTCGCGCTCGCTTTTGCACTCATGCCGCAAGACAAGATCGAAAGCAGAGGCGTCGACCAGGTGCAGGCGCAGAAGGCCCGTGGCGGTGACACGCTCTTTATTGACGGCAACCGCGACGCTTTCGGCGTCCTGTTTGGCCACGCCATACATGTTGACAGTTTGGGCCGGAATCAGTCCTGCACCAAGTGTCATCACATGAACATGCCGCTGGATCAACAGAGCGGATGTTGGGAATGCCACCGCGCTATGTACACGGCCATCGATGTCTTCGACCATGACTGGCACTCCGGTGTGGATGGGGCCGATATTGCCTGCAACTTGTGCCACACGCCCGAACAGGAGCGAGAAAAAGCGTCGGCCAAGAAGTGTCGCGATTGCCACCTTGATCTCTATTCCGATACCGCGTTTGTGTTGGCGGACAGCCATCTGGCGCCATCGTATGTGGATGCGATGCACCGGCAATGTATAGACTGTCATCGAGAGCGTGCTCAGGCCGACACCACCAGATTAGCAATGACTCTGTGCCCGACCTGCCATGCCGCCGGACCGGGGGAATACATCAATGCCGACATCAGGGACCAACTGCCCATTCCGGACTCGAAACATGTCGTCATGCCGCCGGCCGTCCTGCAGGTAAAAGAGGAGTAAGGCATAACAATGAGCGTGACGGTACTGATAGTCGATGATGAACCCGATGTGGCCAGGTATCTGGCCACCGCGCTGCGGGCCAACGGTTACACTGCGGTGACTGCGGACAGCGTCGAGCATGGTCTCGAAGAGGTTCACAAGGCCAGACCGGACCTTATCTGTCTGGACATCATGATGCCCAGACAATCCGGGATCAACATGTACACGCAACTCAAGAATGACAAGACCCTCAGATCGATTCCGGTGATCTTCATCAGCGGGGTGGGACACGAAGACCCGTGGGACTTCCGAACCTTTGTACCCGACAAGTCCGTTCCGCCGCCGGAGTTGTTTCTGGAGAAACCGATCGATGCCGAGTTGTTTATCGAATCTATAGAGCAGTTGATGGCCTCGACCCGGGGACGTGAGGGAGGGCCGAACAAATGAAGACCGACGCCAGAAGCGCTGAACCACGGCGCCTTATGGACATAGTCCAAGCCGCGCTGTTTGAAGAGATACCATTCAATGTCGCCGTGATTGATCGCGATTACAACATCGCCGCCGCCAACAGTTCCTTTACCCGCCGTTTTGGAGACTGGCAGGGGAAAAAGTGTTATGAGGTTTACAAGAAGCTGCACCAACCATGTGACGAATGTCCGTCGGCTCAGGTCTTCGAGACCGGCAAGACGATAGTGGCTGACGCTGTTGGGATCGACCAGTACGGCAAACCCACCCACTATGTCGGGCACGTTGCTCCCTTGCGGCTGACTGAGGATGGTCCCGTCGACTACGTTCTTGAGATGACCAGAACGGTAACCGGGACCCGGAGCTGGCAACAGGAATACCAGATTCTGTTCGATCGGGTGCCGTGCTACATTACGGTGATCGACCGAGACTATCGCATCGTTCGTGCCAACGAAGCCTTTCGGCACAGCTTCGGCGATGTCCTCAACCGCTATTGTTACGAGGTGTACAAGCGACGCAAGTCCAAGTGCCCGAACTGCCCGGCAGCTCGGACCTTTCGTGACAACAAGGTCCATAACTCCAACCAGGTCGGCACCGATCGACGCGGACAGGATATTCACTATCAGGTGACGACCTCACCCCTGGCGCGCACCGGCGACCAAGTGGGACACGTCATAGAAATCTCGACCGATGTTACCGCCGTCAGGAAACTGGAGCGTGATGTTATCGAGGTGGAACGACTGGCGGCGGTCGGTCAGACGGTTGCGGGGCTGGCGCACAGCATCAAGAACATATTGATGGGCCTGGAAGGCGGCAAGTACATCGTCGGACTTGGCCTGAAAAAGGGAGACGAGGAAATGGTCAGCGAGGGATGGGAGATGCTGGAGCGCAACTTCGAAAAGACCACGACTTTGGTCAAGGACTTCCTCAGCTTCTCCAAGGGTCGACTGCCTCAATTGGAGATGGTGAACCCCGCCACGCTGGTGAATGAGATCGTCGATCTCTACAAGGATATCACGGCCCAGTCAGGGATAACCCTTCGCTCTGAGATAGCCGAACACGTGCGGCGCGCCCCTCTTGACCCGGACGGGATCCACACCTGTCTGACCAATCTGGTCTCCAACGCCATTGACGCCTGCCAGATGGGTGAGCAAAAGGGGTCCGAGGTGGTTATCCGCGTACATGAAAAAGGGGAGAAACTGGTATTTGAAGTTGCCGATAACGGCTGCGGTATCGATTATGAAATCAAGCAGAAGGTGTTCACCACCTTCTTCACCACCAAGGGAGGCGAGGGTACCGGTTTGGGACTGCTCACCACGCGCAAGATCGTCCAGGAGCATGGTGGGAAAGTCGTGCTGGAGTCCGAAAAAGGACAGGGCGCCCGCTTCCGAATGGAATTCCCTCGCAAGAGGCTGATGACATTGTGGCACGAGGGTCACGGTGAACGGCCAGGCCATAAAAAACAAGTCAGGAGTTGACTATGACGGACATACCCAGAACGGTGCTGGTGGTCGATGATGAAACCGACGTTCGGAATTTCCTGAAAGCCGCCCTGTTAGAGGCCGGTTTCAAAGTTGTCGTTGCCAAAGACGGCTTTGAAGCGCTGGAGCAGGTTCGGGCTGGTGAGCCGGATTTGATATCGCTTGACTTGGTGATGCCGGGCAAGTCGGGCGCCAAGTTCTACCGTGATCTGACCAGGAACAAACGCTGGGCCAAGATCCCCGTCCTGATTGTTACCGGCCATGCCCACGATGAGTTGGGCCATGCCGACCTGAAGGAACTGACCATGTCAGGACCCGGCGTTTACCTGGAGAAACCGGTCAGTCCGCAGAACTATATCGCGGCCGTCAAACGAATCCTCGGTATCGACACGTCTTCGGATGTCGAAAAACCGGTGGATCAATCGGTGCTGAAGGATGACCTGAAGGGCCTGATCGACAAGGCTGATCCCAGGACTCTCGAAGAACTGAAGAAATTGCTGGCAGACAAGAAGCCTGGGGGCGCCTCGTAAGGTCGCACCCGGTGCTGTAATGCAATACGAAACTAACAGGCTGTTGAAAATCAGTAGCCTGCTAACGCCGCCCATGGAGGCCTGTGATGAAAGAGAACGGCAAGAAAATACTGATAGTCGATGACGAGCAGGATGTGGTGAGATGGCTCTCGGTCCTTTTTCGTGAAAACGGCTACCACACCGAATGGGCTTACGACGGTCGTGAGGGGTTTGAAAAAGCTGAGGCTTCACCGCCTGATCTGATCACTCTCGATGTCAGCATGCCCCGCGAGTCAGGTATCAAGATGTACGGGAATTTGCTTAAGTCGGAGGTGACGGCGAACATCCCGGTAATCATGGTAACAGTAGCCTCTCCCAAGCTGGAAGAATTTCTTGGTCGTCTTAAGACTAAGAAGGCTCCGGCCGGCTTTTTCGAAAAGCCGATCGATAAGGACGAACTGCTCAAGAAAGTCAAGGAACTGATCGGCTGACCGGACAGGTTCTGCCTGCCGTGTAGCTGTCCTGATTGTTATGTGGTCGGTGTACGTCCTCGTGCACCGGCGGTCGGTGTGGTATTTCGAGGCAGACGAGGACGTCCGCCTCGCACAGAACACCGGTACCCCACCAAGAGCGAACAGGCTGTGTCACAAAGCCGTTTCGCAGGGTTCTGATCTCGACGAAGTCGGGATTGTGACCCTGCGATTCTCGCTAAGGCGTTGTGGGAAAACAGCTTT
>SDBU01000553.1_pt1 | contig 52096 bp, 73 predicted proteins | sample 2277071 | NCBI WGS metagenome assembly SDBU01 (sample SAMN10397929, study PRJNA504765) | marine sediment metagenome | isolation source: marine sediment core GS08_GC12, 126 cmbsf | place: Arctic Ocean: Gakkel Ridge, Loki's castle | collected 2008
CCCTTTCTAATGTTTAACTTCATAGCTTACTGCATTCCCCCCGTCATATTCTGCATCCTACCATCTAGGGCTATCAGAGTATTATCACGAGTCGATACTAGTGTATAGTCAACAGTTAGTGTCGGCTCGTTGTCACCCGACTCGCGTGAGTGTAGCAGCCAGGCGGAACCCGGTGATGTCTCATTAACCCGTTTCAGCATAAGATCAAGGAGGTCACTACGGTTGTTTATCGCATCTGTGACTAAAGGGGCTAATCCGGTAATGGTTTTGTCGCCTGACGTGGGTAGGGTAAAGGGGACAGCAGTTCCGTCGTCGATAAAGTCCCCGCCCGCAGTATCCCAATCCGACAATGTACGCTTGTTCCAGGTTACTTGGCTCTCGGACCACGCATTGAAAACACGGTGGACCTTAGCATCTACCCCAGAAGCAGCCACGGTTTGAGTTGTCAGGTTTAGTTGTGCGGCGTCAATCGTAGACCCCGCAGGGATAGACGAAACGTCAAACAAGAGCAACGTGCGGAACTTAATAGGTGGTTCTCCGTCGGACCAACCTATTGTCATCGGCGTGTCGGAACCAAAATTACTCGTTCGAGCGTTGTCACGGACATAGCTATCCGCCGATACCATTATGACGAGTTGAGCCACTACAGTTTACTCTTTTCTCCTAGGATTGCTTCGTTCATCACTTGTGCTACAATGTAGGTGGTCATCGTGTTTGCCGACCAGGGTCTTGTACACTTCAAACACCAGGCTATCCAACTCTTTAGACTCTCGTCGTTCGCCAGCACCTTTTGGGTTTTCCCGACAACCCTATCCCATACGCCAGCCGGGTACTGGTTGTGGTTAGGCGCTTTGATTTCAGAGGCGGCCTTACGCCATCTCTTGATGCAGTCATGGGTCTTGAGATACTGGATTACTTCTTTGGAGAACCAGTCAACCTTCGGCAAATTCTCCGTACCCCTCAACTGTACCCGCGTAGGATCAAGTTCCGCCTTGAGGCCCCTTAATGAATTCTGCGATTCGGTTAATACGCCCGCTTGGGCTTGGGTCGCGGCTTGGGCTTTGGCTTTGGTCGTGGTTTTGGTTTTGGCTTGTGCGGCAAGTCTCTTCGCTTTCTCCAGAGGTGTCTCCGGGCTTAGACTCTTCGGTTGTGACTGTGCGGCTTGACACTGTTCGAGGGTTATCTTCCCCTCCGTGGAGCCTGACATCACGGGCTGCGTGTTCATCGCATTGTGCTCGTTCATCGTCGGCACGTTTTGAAGCAACGAATTTAACTTGGTTTTTTCCTGCTCCGTTAATTGTATTCGTGGTTGTACTGCCATCGGTCCTCTTTACTGTGTCCAGGAAATCAATGGCAGTCTTGTGGGCATTCTTCGCCAACAGCATCTCCTCCGCCACCACCTGAGCGTGTACCCCATCCTTCTCCCGCTCGATCTTTCCAGTTATCTGCGTGATCTTACCCGATAGACGAAGGCTATTCTCCAGCCTTTTGCGGATGGCGTCCATCGCAGATAGACGGACTCGGGCATCATCATCTTCTCTCGCTATTGACACCAGTAGGTCCATTTCCTCGGCTACGGTGAAAGCACTAGCGAGTATCGCTTCTCCTACACTATCAATGTCGAAGAACGCTAGGATAGCGCCATCAGGATTCTCTAACTTAGTGAGGTCCTTCGACTTGTCCAGGGCGTCCTCGATCTCGACTTTCTGCTTTTCAGTCAGTGCCCAAGCGGTTGTGTGAGAAGCTTCTTCCATAGTTAAGCCGTTAAGGTCGGACTCGAACCGACACTGCTGGTGCCCCAGCGTGCTACCATTACACTACTAGTCGGCATCATGTACGATTCGCCAGGCTGGCTCGCACGGGCCTTTGTGGACTACCTACCTCTGGTAAGCAGCAAATCGGAGGGTGAGAGAGTCGAACTCCCAAGCCTGTTATGGCCCGCTGTTTTCAAGACAGTGTAACACGCCTAATGTCGGACCCTCCAGAGGGCAGCGTTTCCGGCTGGAATCAACCCAGCGAATCTAGGATTCCTCCTGGTATCCCTGCCCTAGTGGGTCCAACCTGTTAACGCGAAAGGAGCAAGACGCCAACAGGCCAAACCCTAATGAGACCCTAAGGTCCCACGTTTCAATACTACAAACTCCTTCCGATAAGAACGTACTAGAGGCCGGTTGGGGAAGCCTATGCCGTAGATATCGTACCCTTGACTGTCCTGGCTCCTATAGAGTACCTGACCTTGAGGTGCATCCTTTCGGGTGATCCGAGGGTCGTCACCTGGGGCAAGCTCTCTAACAATCGTTCCGAGGGGAATAGGATTCACGTTTTTTCGCCTTTTGTGTCTCCTATCCTCATACCTCCATTATACCAGGTCGAGGCCAAAAGTCAAGTTCTTTCTCAAAAAAACTTGGGGGTTTTTTTTCTTTCCCCCTCCCGGTGTGTGAGCAAGGACGTTATCTGTCTGGAAGACTACTAGCAGAAAGTGTGCAACAATCCTCCTCATGTTTAACGGTCCACTTGTCTGTATCACGTGGGTGAAGTGGATAGCCGTCTTGTGGCAGATTATCCAGTATGAACTCGATAATGGCCTTGTCAGAAACCCTGATAAATATATCGACTGTTTTATCCATTGAATGTACTCCTATTATTCGTTACTAGCCTAGCTAGGGCTGCACACTACCAGCCTGAAACATCTGGCCAACGTCTTATGTGCTGTCCTTCCGCCAAAGGTTCAGGAATCTTGAATATTACATACCCTAACAGCCTTTGACGGCTGCAGTAGTCCTCTGCTTGCTCTTTGGTCTCGAAAGGTCCTACTATATCTTCTATTCCAGCACACCCTTCATCCCATACTATCCACATATCCTAATCTCCTCTGTGTTTTCCGCCAGCCTGTGTTTGTACTGCCTTCCATACCCACTTGGGCAGCCAGGGGTAGCTGTGGTAGAACTCCTGCCAGACGAACAATCCCTCACTGACACCCTCCGCCCATTGCTTGATCTGGAACACTAGTTGTCTCTTGCCTTCCAGGCACGAGGCTAATAGCTTAGGGTGTCGGGTCGGTGGTAGAATGCCCTCGTTCTCGTGTACTATAAAGCACTCTAGCCCCGAAAGGCCCCGATTGTCTCGTGTGGTCTTGGCGTCGCTAAACAGGCAACCCTTCCTCCGCCAGCGGGTGTAGGCCCAAAAACTGATCCTGTGGTGCTCTTTAACCTTTGGTCTTTTCAATCTGGCGTCCTCTTTCTCCTGTCGTCCGAGTAGCGTCTCATAGCCTTCTTCATGGAGTTTCTGAGGGTTCGGCGCAATTGTTGTCGGCGTACGCCAGCGTAAACCTGCTCGTCGGTCCTCATGGACTTGCGGTCATGGGGAAGGTTCCACCACTTGCGGAATTTGCGCTCTAGGTCTCTCTGTTCCACGTACTGTTTTTCGCCCAGGGACCGTACCTCTGCACCTATGTCCTTCAGGAAGCCCTCTATGGCGTCAGGCGTCATCTGCCAGTCATAGCACAGCACGTTGATGCTGAAGAGCCTCACGGAGCCGCCTATGAGGATTATGTCAGGCTGCCTCATCCTCGTCCGTCCTCGATCATCGCTGAGAACCGTGCCTGGGCCATCATGATAGCCGCTTCAATGGCATCCTTGGTCCACTCATATTTACGATAGGGCAGTAGTATGTCAAAGGAATGCTCGTTATTCCTATAGATCACGGTATGCTGCACCCTCCACCACCTATTGTGTCCTGCACACCCTAGTTTGAGGGGAGCCCACCATTCTGGCCAGTAGACACGGCGTACGTTGCTGAAGCCGTCATAGGTTCTCTTGAGGGCATCTTTTATCTGTGGTCGTGTCATTGTCTTCATGGATGTTCTGTTCCTCTCGCTGTCTAAGTAGTCCTCTGTACTGCTCGTGTGTCACGATGATCGGGTTTTCGTCAAGAAGGATGTCGCAGTCGTCTACCCACTTTTGGATGTTTTCAACTGACAAACATGAGATGCTCATGGATGTTCTACTCCCACTGTTCCGCAAACGGTTTTGAGGGTTTTGCGTTGTTCACGTTGATCCTGAATCTTTCTATCGCTATGTTTATCGCCGACTCGACAACCACTGGGGTCCAGTGGTTCTTGTTGCCCGGTAGAAGTATATCCATCATGAACACTCCCTTTTTCCTGTGGTGTATGGTGTGCCTGATCTGCCACAGGTCGATTGGGTACTCGCCGCCGGTCGCGTGTAGGTGTCCAAACAGTATCCGGCCCACTGTAGTCTTAATCCCCCACGTAACTCTCTCTACTTGGGTATAAGAATCGTACGCTCTTCTTACGCGGCGTTCTACCTGCTGTTCTGTCATCGCTTCCATGGATGTTCTACTCCTTTTGTCCTGGGCTCCAGGGCCAGAAACGCACTAGGGAGACTATTACCTGGTTTGTCCAAATTGTAAGTGGTTATCCCCGCTACACTTACGCCTAATTCTCGATCCCAGTTATCCGGCATTGCGAGGGTGACGTCCATTTTGCGTTTCTTTTCCCCTACTGTACTCTTCCTCATTGTGTATTCAAAAAAATAAATCAAAAGTCACCTCGCACCTACGGAGTGCCGTACTTTCTGTGTCCACAGTTAGTCGTAAGGGGGCGGGCGAAAACGAGTTACAAATCAGACTTTTACGCTCAGGAACTCCCGGGTACACTATTTAGTGTACGGAGCCCCTACGGAGTGTCCGACAGAGTTCGTCGTAAACCGTGGATTCCAGCCCCTCCGGCTAGGACAGTCGATATACGGGTCTTGTGTGACTAACAAGGAATTACTCCGATATCCGATATCACCATATCCGCTGAATCACCTTTTTCAAGGGTTTTCCCTAGCCCGGCTAAGTAGTGTTCATCCCCGGCCTTGAAGGTGGCCACAGTCGCTGGTTGGTCCGAGTCAGCGTCCCTTTTGTCTCTAATGGCTAGGGATACTAGCCTCTGTGCTCCCCGTAGAATCTTCTTAAGTTGTTTTTCAGTTAGGGATTCCGTGTCCTTGGGTATCAGAAAGGCGGCACTACTCGTTAGGCCATTCGTGTGGGTTATGAACGCTCGCGCTACGTAGTGGTCTGTGTGGCTACGTTCTGGCCCAAAAGGAAAGATGCACCCTATGCTTTTGTGGTCCCATTCGACCTTTCGTATGTGCTTAAAGTTGTCGTAAGTTCGCAGTACTTGATCTTCAATCTCTTCTAGGGTCATAGTAGGTTCTCACGTCGATACTGCCTTAGTTCTCAACCATTTGGTGGTCCATTGGTCCTCTGGGTCAAAGCTTATCTGTACTAAGCTTCTCACATGGTCAATGTTTATGATTGATGGATGGTGGACTCCTCCGCCCTGTTGTATCTCGTCGCCTATCTGTAGGTCTTCAAACTTATCTGGTGGGTCTAGCTGTACATGATACCAAGGGTGTTCTACTATCTGTAGTTTGATGCTGCGTGTCTTTGTCATCCTAGGGCCTTTCGGGTCTCCGAAAACCAGTGGCCGCACTCTATCTGCTGAGCACAGTAAACGGCTCCAACAATGAGCGCTAGGGCCACCAGGAAACGGAAATATCTAGTCAAGGGGTTTGTTCCGTCGGCTTTTCAATCTACAATGGAGACCGTGTTACATCTTGGGCAGTCTATGGCACCGGCTCGAAACCAGTAAACGGCTTTGCGTGAACCACACCGAGGGCAGGGAGGCCAAAACCAGTCCCTTATGCTTAACAGTCTAAACTTTATATGTAAATATCTAGTCATGGAGTTTGCGTTTCGATGTTTTTCTGGAAAGCCTCGGGGTCGAACGAGGGGTCATTTTTGGATAGGACATACGCAACCATACGCCGACAGGTATCAAAGCCGGTTATCAGGCCAGGAGTGTCTACCGTATACGGCTTTGTGGTCAGCACCTCTCTCTGTTCTCGTAGTTTTACGGTCATGAGGTCTGTAAGGTCGGTTGGTTTCACACTATTGCTCTTTCAGGGTGTCGGTTCATGGCATGCTTCATAGGCTGCGTCTCTCGCAATGACCACTAGTTTTTGGATAAGGGCCGATATCTGCTCGGGGCTCTTGTAGGCTATCTTGTCTTTGGCGCCAGGGTCCCAGGCATCGATCACCGCCATTACCACGGCTGCCCATTCGCTTTGTTCACCCTTCATCGGTCTTTTCCTTCAGAGTATCGCGGTTCTTGGTGATTAGGGATTCGGCGTACAAGATGTGGATGGCCATCTTCTCCAGGACGCTCTTGAGGGACCAGACTGAGGGGTCGGTCGAAAACATGAGGGTGTCCTGGTACTCGTGGTGGGGTTCGGCCCAAATCGTCTTAGCCATGAAGGGTACCTGGATTTTAGGTTTGTCGTCAGGCTTTGACTGTCCTGGCCACTTCCAGAAAACGAGCTCTGTGCCCTGCATCATGGGTGCCCACCAGTCGATGGACTTTATCCAGGAGCGTTCAGCAGGGCTCCACACGTGGCGGATCACTTTGTCCAGTTGGCGGAGTGACAGGTTCTTCCACGCTCGGGTCGGTATTCCCATCGCTCTCCGAGATGCTGTGCTCAGGAGGTCCTGGCCCGTATATCCGGTCATAGTTGCTATCGTAGGCTTCACGGTTATAGGGCCTCCTGTGGCTTCCCTTACTCATTGCCTGGTTCTCCGTTCATCTCCCCTGCGGACCAGACGCTAGCTTCCAGGTTGGCCCTCGTTTGTGGTCCTACGTTATTACCGCACATAGCGGTAGCGTCATAGGTCCAGCGTAGGGGTGGCAACCGTCTGCCACAGCATGGGCATCGCGGGCTACAGTGTGGGCAATCGCTTGCTCCCCCGATGTCTGGATAGGGGTGTGGTCGGTAAGTGTGGTCAAAGTACATTATGGTTCCTTTCTACCTCTATTGTAAGGGGTAGGCGGCTAATGTCAAGAGACTCTTTGGTCTTTATACTGGGTAAAAAGTTTTCCAATGTGGCCGATGCCTTTCCGCTACGATACCCAAAACGATTGGGGGGTTTTCGGTTCTGAAGATCGTGTTACGGGCTGCTCGTTAGAGGTCAGGGACGTTACGACCCTAACGTGCGAAGACCAAGATGTTAACGTTAACATGGTGAGACGCACCTTGGGCCTTTGCCCGATTAAGGTGTTAAAAGGATAACAGTTGTCATCTATCACTACTACCGAGAGTAGTAGTGAGGTGTTATTCGTTAGATTCTCTCTTAGGGGTGCTTTGCCTCTCATGCTGCATATCCGCATCACAAGCACATACAGGCGACCCCCTCTCAGCTAGATCAGAGTAGGTCCAATCCCCCTCGCCCATAGTCTCGCCACACTCACCGCAGACCCACCGGACCCACCGTAGCGTCTCGCCCTGGTTAGTGGGTTCATCAGCTTTCAGTAGTTCACCGATCGACTTGACCATCTCTGTGTGCCAATGTCTCAAACTTTCTATGTCCGCACGGCTAGCCGGCTTGATCTTAGTGATGCTCTCTACCCCATGGGCTACCCCGGACATAGTGGTCAAACATAAGGCCCCATGCGTGTGGTCTTCAACAAAAAACAGGTCATTGCCTTCCCCAAGACACCTAACGAATGTTCCCTTCAGGTTTTCGGCCATGATTAGAATCGCCTCACTGTACGCAACACCTGTACCCTAGATCGCTCAATAGCCCGCATATCCTCATACTCACTCCAAGCTTGCTCCTGATCGTTCGGCACATAGAGTGGCCGGTCCTGAACCCTCTGCCGCCTCTCGTTGTGGCACTTGCACGATTGACACGTTTTTCTGTCCCTGCACTTACACACTGTTTTCTCCCGGTTTGGCGACACACCTGCTGGTTAGCGGGCGGACCACTACAGCATAACTGTTTCCCACCTCGTCCAAGTAACGCTGCTTTTCGCTAGCGGCTTGTACCTCACTCTCAAAAGGCCCTAAGACTTTTGCGACGTGGCCCACCAGTCCTGCCTCTATCCTAGGATTCACAACGACTACACAGAACATAGTGTTCTCCCGGTTTGATGATTACACTATTTAGACAACAAACGCCTGGGTAGGGCTGGTAGACTTTTATCACACCGCGTTTCCCTAAACCCGCAGGCGACAGCCCATTGCGGCAGAAGACTTAAGCTGTCCCCTATCCAGGCATCATAGGTCATAATAACCTCTCGGCTACTATGACCCGATCGGCATAGCTGATAACCTATAGCCGATCTCCACAATAATCCCGTAGCTGCCGCAGGCTCGCGTGGTAGAACCCTAAGCACAACACAAAGTGCAACGGCCACTTCATGGCTCTGGCACGAGATTCAACGACTGCCGTAGCTCGCCCTACCGGGACACCTATCTCATAAGTGTGACCACGCCAAACAAACATGAGACAAAACAGGTCAGAATCACCGGCTCCCATAGTGTGGTGGCTCGGCAAGGCCGTCTGATCGTCGGGAATCTTCTGATACCAGACCATGATACTCCCCTAGTCAAACGATTTGACGCTCGCCCGCTTCAACGCTTCGTCGGGGAGTAGGCTTCCAGGGCTACCGGTTTTCTGCCAGCACGCGGAGTTTATCTTGACCGCTTTCCCCCCTACTTCCAGGCCATGGACTTCGCAGGCAATGCTGCCGAATGTGCGATTGCCCGACCCACTTAGGTGGAGGTTAACCGGATCAACCTCATACACAATGTGTACAAGGTGTTTACCAGCTTTCTCCTCCATAAACGCATAGCCTTGATTCCTGGGGGCCTTGTCCGTAGTCGTTCCACTAGCCGCTTGTGCGGCCGTTTCAGCGTTTTCGCTTTCCATGAGATTCTCCCGTTTTGTGCGATATCCTAGATCGCGTTTTGCTGGTTGGACGTGAAACGTATCACGCCCTACTATTGGAAGAGACCGGCATCTGTCTAGCCACCGGGCCACCTATCTAAATGTACATTGCCACCTAAAAGCCTTACCGCAAGCTCTCGCCTACGATAAGGTGGGTGTGGGTTGTCGCTTTCTAGGCGGAGTGGTTTTAAGCATCACTTTGTAGCAAAAGGACACAAGGCAGCCGCTCATGATAAGATGCTACAGCTAGCCCATGAGTACGGATCACTCGGTACCTGGCTTGTTACCTTACCAGTTCCAGCCATTCCTTTACACCTAGTAGTGAGACTCACACACCGGGAGGGGGAGAAACCCATAACCTAATTGGCTTATTGGAGCAGTGGGGACTCGAACCCCAAATGTAGGCCACCGGTTTGCCCACGTTTTCCCTATGTTAAATCTACTGCTCCTAGTTGCACGCTTGAGTTTATTGGACTTCCAACAGGGTTTTAAGCCTTCCAGCCGACCTAAATCTATGTTGAATTATGACATGCCGGTCCCGGCTGTGGGCGGATGTCCTAGAACGACAACGGCGTCAGGTATGCATTTCCCTTATAGCGTGTTATCTTGCTCAAGCGTGCATTGGGGTAGTGGAGAATCGAACTCCAGCTACAAGGACGAAAGCCTCGTGTCCTGCCACTAGACTACTACCCCATAGCTTTGTTATTTGTGTGTGCTTTTCTGCCTCTGAAGATTGCACACAGTGCATCGCCAGTTCTGGGTACCAGAAAGGGCGTTCTGAGAACACTCGTTATGGACACGGCGTCCCACACCATACTTCTTGTCTTGGTACTTGTGCTTGCAGATGCAGGGGAGAATCATCATTTTCCTTTCAGTAGGTATTCTTCGCCTACTAGCTTTAGCTTAACCCGCCCTATTTTTGGGTGCTCGCGTGGTACTACGGGCTCTATGACTATGCCCTCCATGATTTGTGATCCCTTTCTCTGAGGCTCATAGCTATTTCTGATCTGTAAGTCTAGGACTGAGGATTGTCTAGTAAGTTCTTCCAGGAACGGCAGTATCTTGTCCGCCTCTTTGGGTAGATTACCCCAGTAGAGTTCTGGAACGTCTGGTATGTTCCAAGCACATAGGTGTTCCCTGTCGAACACGTCGTCGAATCTACCACTACGGAAAACGTCAAAAGCGACAAACTGGATGCCGTCAACGCTGTACTTTAAGTCTTGTACTCGTCCATAGATTTCTCCATAGAGGACAACACCATCATTGCTTCTACACCAAGCCCTCATGTCAAGAGTAAGGCTACTCCACCAAGGGCACGTCGTATTTTGTTCTTTCCATTGTGTCCTACTGCCACACCACATCTTGCCACCCACCAACACATAGCGAGCATTTGCTCCGTGTACCTTTTCGGTGACGCGGACTTCCTCGCCCGGTATCAATGCCTCCGGCCAACGGCGATAATTCTCTATATCATACTTAGGGGCTATAACCCCAGGAGGTCCACTTACGGAGTTGCCCTTCCCACTCCGACCAAAGCTTATCGGTGGTACATAGTTTGTTATGCCTAATACCTCACTTACCTCAGCACCTGTCTCCCATAGTTGTTCTTCTTCCTCTGTCAGTGGAACCAACAGGCCATAGCTTATTTGTCCCCTGATCTTTGTTGCCTTGATTCTGCGATGCTTTAGCCAAGAAAAACGTTTGGTATCTGGAACCACGTTGTCAGGCGAGATGTATATGCCCCTAGCCTTGTTCCTAAAGTCCTCTGTGCGGACTACAACGGTATACCCAAACAACCTCACAAGACTAAGCAAGTCAGCATTTGGGTGGTCCTCCAGTATAACTTCTACTACCTCTGCTCGTTTCATGGGGTTTCTCCTATGTCACCGAGGCCGACTTGAACAGCCACCTCCAGCGTAAAAGGCTGGTGTCCTACTTAGACGACAGGCGCGTCATTTGCCCTGTTAGGGGGGTTCGTCGCCACCATCCTCCACTTTTCCTACGGTTTGTAGCAATGTGTCCCTAGCGAGTTTTAACACAGGCTCGCCAATGATCGGGTCCATTGTCATAACGGCTAGGTCGATAAGAACTTCTCTTGGGAGAAGGCTGTCCTTGTTCAATGCCCGCACCGCTAGCCCCACCATTACACTAGCTACGTTAGCCGCCATAAAGTAGGTTGATTTAGTAGTACAGGATGCCTCGTTATTAACCACCTCACTTTGTGGTATTAGGGTGTCTAGGTAGTCTCCTATGCCAACGTGTGGGCTGGAGCAGAGGATGCGGGCGTTCCTAGTTGTCATACGGGCATCACACCAGAAGAGTGAGTCTTGGTATGTAGCAGAGGCAATTTCTCGACGGGCTTCCATCTGGTCCACGCAACAGAACACCAATGCATGTTTATTTACTAGCGACCCAACATGAGAAGCTCGGAATGCTCCGTCCCTAACTTGAATTTTACAGTCAGGATTTATCATCTGGCAGTGTGCTGCGGCAGCTATTACTTTTCTAAGGCCAACCTGCCCAGCCCACCAACCTTGCGTACCCATATTGGCACTAGTTATGCTGTCGTGGTCGATAAGCATTAGTCGCTCAAAACCCATCGTAGCCAACGTAATCGCTACCTGTCGCCCGACTGCTCCGACTCCAATTATGTAGCTATGAGTGGAGTTCATCGCTGCTTGCCCTATGAGACCTCTATATCTTGAGGTCCTAGCTTCTCGTGCTGTTGCCATCTGTCTAGTCTCCCTTCGGGTTGGTTGGCTCGCTAAAGGGGAGAATTAACCCCTCCCCAATAAGTTCCTCTCTTATCTCTAAGGCCCTACCCCGGTCTACTTCTTCTAGTAGCCCCCATTCGTCTACCTGTTGTGGAGAGGCTCGTTTAAGTAACCTCCACATGCGTAGCCACAACACTCTCTGTTTTGGAGTTGGGTTTACAATTTGAAACCCCATATAGGGTTCTTCGACGAACCCCTGCTTGTTGGTGGTCATAGCAGCTAAGGCGATGTCATAAGCCCTATTCAATACTTCAAGGTCTTGGGAAAAGGACACTTCCTCTATTTGGGCATAGACAGGTAGCTTGCTATTATTTGAGCCTTGAGACATATCAACCTCTACCCGTACTAGTCTATCATACTCAAGCGCCCATTGTGGGGTTTCTGTGTCCAGTTCTGGCCACGGTCCAACCGCCCCCAATCCCGCTTGGGTGTAGGTTTCTATGCCTATGTCGGTCGTTATGCTAAATGGTCCCGTTCTTATGGATAGTCTGGCCGACATGGTATCCCCCTTGCCGACGATAACCATAATAGCCCAGGGGCAAGTACCGAAGCTCTTTTCAAACAGTGTTAGATCAGTTTCTGTTGGTCGGACAGATTCCATCGGATGGGTATGTATCCACACACGCACTGCTTCCTCTTGGGTTAATGCCTTATCTCCAGTACACCGGTCTACCACATGATCGGCGATAGCATCTTGGTCGAGGTTGACGGTTGTCCTTGTTACCTCCTGTTTAACGGGTATGAAGTCAGTAATAATCCCTGTAGCCAGATCCAAAAGTCCAAAGCCTCCAACCTCACAGTTACTCCTGTCTCGAAAAAAGCATAGCCGCATCCAAGCTCTTGGACTGAAGATTAGATTGTTCCATTGCAGTTTCTGCGTTAGGGGCATAGTACGTTTCCTCACATATAGGGCACAAGGAATCCACATTACCTATTTGTAGGTAACAGACGGCACACATTTTTTTGTGGCATTCATCACATTCTCGTGGGGCGTAGGAATCTTTATCACAAAAGCTACAAGTACGACTACATATTTGGCAGTCCATTCCGTGTGATAAGCTCTGCTCTAGGCCACAACCCATACAAAGTGTTGTTCCTACCCCACACTTCGGCGGGTTATCAGGAAGTGATCCTGTCCGCGCCAGTTCTACGGCTCTACAGTGCCCACACCTACGAAGCGTGTATCCCCATTCCTCTAGGCGCTTATAGGGGCCATGCTGCTCATAGGTAACAACCATTGCCTGAGCAGAAAGAAAAAGTGGGAGTATCCAACGAGTATTTAGGGACTCATGTAGCACATCTCCTAAGTCCCCTAAACACATGGAGCCCGTCGGGCTCGCGTGGGGGTGGGGATACATACAAGAAAGTACTGTTGGAGAATTAGTCCCTTCTTGTAGCCTATCCAATCTTAATATGCGACAGCTTGCTATCTCGCTTCCTGGCCTCGATCTGCTAGCCCACATCCTAGCGTTAATGCTTAAGCGGAAGCGCCCAAGATGAACAAACCTGTGGATAAAGGGTTTTCTAGTCACCCTAAACGTCAAGAATGGCGTGTTCCAACAAAGGTTGGGGGGTTTCCAATAAGCTCCTGCCATAAAGCAAGCTTCCAAACTTGACAGCCTGCTAGATACCAAGCTGGCTGATTCTTCCATTTTGGGTATCTCTTTTTCTTCTTCGATCTGCTCTTTTCTTAGCTGTTCTAGCTTTGTGTGGTGTATTCGTAGTCTATTTGAGCAGGCAAAATTACCCAATACCGAGGATAGTGAGCATCCTATTCGTTCCGTTGTTGTTATTTTCCTCCTAAGGGCTTCAATTTTATCGGGTAAGTTCGTACGGGGTTTGTAAAAATACGGGTATGCCCGAATTGCCAGCTTTTTGTAGTCCATCTGGTATTCTCCACAACAACAACAGACCTTCACCCCCAATAATAAACCGTAGTAGGCAGGGGGTGAAGGTCTTAAAGGATTGTGGTTAGGCCCCCCCAACCTTCTTGGGACTTTCTACAACCGCATCTCCGTCGCCCAACACACTTGGCCCCTCCGCCGCTAACTGTTCCTCCGTCGTAATGCGAATACGGGTACCATCTCTCTTCACCCACGTGAGGTTAACCTCTGTAAGCTCCCCACAAACGTGCTCTTCTATGATCTCGGCTAGGGTTGTGGTTAGGTCCACTTGCAGGTTGGTGGGTGCATTGTCCTTGTACGAAACAAACTTAATGGTCTTGCTCTCCGTTGACACTTGTTGCTCCTTTATGCTTGCTGTCAACTAATGTTGGTTCGTGCGCTTGCATCTTCTTTTGACAAAACGCACATAAAAAACAGATGGGATTAAACTTCCCATAGCTTAACTTGTTGGTGCTTACCATTGCCTTTTGGCAAGTACATTCTTCACAGAACACAGATAACCTCGTGGGTTATGGTTATATAAAAAAGGGAGAAATAAGCCATCCTCGCACACGGGGAGTGTATGGGTTATTTCTCAACCTTATTAGTCTTGACGTTGCTTATTAGTCTAGATATCCTGCGTAGTTGGATACCCACATAGTACGGCGTTCTCGATGCCGTCATTCTTCGATGTCGAACGCTAGGAAAGGCTTGTATCACCCGTTTAGAAAATTCTACTTGCTCGACTGGTACAAACCCCCGATCCTCGGCCCACTCTCGATAGTCATTATATGCTATCCGTTTCCCAAGCTCTTTATCCTCTATCCAGTATAGCTCTTCACCGATCCACTTCCTAACGTGGTCAGACTCGTCTCTAAATGACGAGGTAAGAGAATCCACCTCTTGCGATTTGCTAAACTTTTTATTCGAGTCAAGTATTTTCAAACCGCGTAGCACCCAGAGAAAAATACCCGGCAGCTCTTCTTGTAGCTTCCAGGGCAGATCAATGTCTGCATTGTCCCTGAAGTTATTGTGAAATCCCACAAGTAGCGTGCGTCTCCACAACCCGTGGCTCGTATCGTCCACCTTTGGCCTGTGGTTCCATGCCACGATCAGCTTGCAGCGATTGCGTTCTTTCCATCCGCTCTTATGCTTTCTCGTCATGGTTATGCTATCGCCAGACACGAAGGCATTGATAGTCTCCACGGGTAGCCGCGTCTTCTTTGGCGTCTCGCTGCAAACGTTTAGTCGTTTTCCAATCGTATCCTCCAATCCAAACCTGGTACCAAATATAGTGATGTTGACTGCACTACAGTTTGATTCTCCAAGCACTTTCTGGAGGGTTTCCAGAAAAACGTTTTTCCCGTTGCCGCCGTCTCCCTCTAAGAAGAGGGCCTTGTTGTATCGGCAGTCTGGCCATAAGCAATACCCACTAAACTCTTGCAGGATAGCCGCCTTACTGTAGTTTTGTGACGTCCACTCCCCAATACACCTATCCCATAAAGGGCACCTGGCGTCTGGGTTGAAGTCAAAAGGCAGGCAGTCAGTAGAAAACCAACGGGGGTTACATTTTACAAAATTATACTTGCCTGTTTTCAGGTAGTATGTCAGGTCAAGCACGCCATTCTTGAAACCGATCCACATGTTGTACCTCTCATTATCCCTAAAGGCACCCCTCCAGCATGGCGGGTCTTGTGTCGCCCTAAACCTGACGGTGGCCCTGATGTGTTCAACTACCGCGTCTCGTGTTCTGGTACTCTGCAAGTTACGTACCTCGGCCCTAAGCCAAAGCTGACACCTATCCCTCAATGCTATGGGCTTGAGCGGCCTATATATGCAGCCATCCCACTGCCAAAACTGTTCGTGGGCATACTGTAGCGTCGGCACACCGCCAGACAAGAAGCACTCCTCCAATAGTTCCTTGGCTAGCTTAGTGTAGTCAGTCTGGGCCACAATATTCCTCCAAGTTGGGGGTTTTACCCATGGACAAACGAGTCCATAATAATCTTATTGCGGCTGTCTTCATCTGCCGTCCCGATCAGTTTGATGTGTTGTAACCCAAAGTATGCCATTCCATCAGTATACCTCATAGCAAGTTCCTTCGCTGCTTGTGGTGTATCGGCTGCAACCACGAAACCCTCCCACTGCTCCATCTTAACGTCTTGGCAAGTGATTAAATAAAGGTTCATCGTGTTCTCCTATGCATGTGTTATGATGTGGGTTATGAGCAATCCAACACAACCGCCAAGTACCCCCGCCACCACATAAATAACATTCCATATTTCATTCCACCGCTCGTACGGTGTTGCGTGATACTTCCAGGTGTTTTCTGGCTTCATAGCTAGCCCTCTCTTGTAGTTCATCGTCGGTCAATTCTATCTGGTCATCGTCGGGATAGTCTATATCCCCCTTTTGGGTCGTCCGGTCTTGTAACTCGTGGTAGTGGTTGTCGATCTTCATAAAGGTTCTCCAGAAAAATCGGCCCACCAGGACAAAGCCACTGCTTCTCCATAGAAGTCTGACGGGAGTTACATGCCCAAGTGAGCCTAGCTCCGGGCGTTATTAGCCTCAATACAAAATGTGTTTATACTTTCAAATGGGGGTTTTGTTGTCCGGCGTCATCAGCACCCTCTGGAGTGTGTCCATCGTGCTCATGATCTCGTCGCGGAGCTTGTCTTGCTCGGCGACATGAAGCGAATCAGGATGGTCGTCAGCTCTAATTTGCTGGCCGTCTATCTCGATTTTATATTGATAGGCGGCGCGAGCACACATGATTATGGCTATGTGTTTGTGGTCCACTCGGCTCCAACACGTGCAAAACAGGCGGGATAACGCCGCGTCCACCTCATTGCGAAACGCTTGCAATCTGGCCTTGACATTGGCATCTGCCCGCGCGACGATCTTGTTCTCCAGTGTTTCAATGTCCACGGTATTCTCCTATGTTGAAGACCACCCGGCGAGAGCGAAACTTATACGCCCGCCCCCGCCCAGCAGCCATTGTTAATAAACGCGACACCTTTATGTCACTCTAGGTTTCTAGCTTCGGCCTACGAGGTCGTTGAACTGAATCTTGTCGTACTTGTTCTTGTTCTTGGACAAGGTACAGGTCAGAATGCAACCAGCCACGGACTCCGCACACTGCTTAACGGTTTCCACATAGGACACACTGGAGAAGTCGCTCCCACAAAGGGCAGCCAACTGCTTGAGTGCAGCGTGGTCGTCGAAGGCATTACCCCAGAAGCTATAGGTGAATCCTTCCTTGAACTCTTCCATCACCTCTGCCGGGGCGTCAGCAAGCTGCATCTTCAGGGTGTGACACGCAAGCTCACCGTTCTTGGTCTTACGGGTGCCAGGCGTAAAGCTTTCAGCAAGAATGGTGTAGTCACCAACAGCCGGTAGCTTGTAGGACGAGGTTCCGGAACTCTCGAAGAAGCCCTGGGCTGCCTCGCTGACACTAGCCAAGAGTTCGTCAATGGTTGCAACGTTTGAGTCTTCACTCACAAGTAGTCTCCTCTAAGGATTAAGTTTTTCCAAAGCTTCAGTATAAGCTTTAGAGATTACAGGATTCCAGGCGTCCCCCACTTCGGGGACAACCAACATAGGTGGGAGCGAAACGTTGCTCCCTATTTGTACGTCATCACCAGACGACGAGTTGCGAATGGATAGTATTGCCTTTCGCTCCACGGTCGCCTTACCTGGTATGATGATGGTTTTATCCTCCTTCGCCTTGATGATCCTGGGTTCTCCCTTGACGGATACGTCTGTCCACCCAGTGTGGCACAGAAAGACCTTTTGTCGATAGAGCCCGCCGTAGATACCAGGATTAACCGCTGGTCGATAACCAGTAATCTCTACCGTGTTACCGTTTTCCCTAATGGTTTTCTTCTGCTCTCGCAAGTGGCCCAATACAACCCACCCTAGCCCAGCGGAACGAAACTTGCTCAGCATGGAAAGGCATCTATTGGTACACATGCTCCAGCCCTTGGACCCGCCGCCCCCACTACCGTAGTCAGTCACGTCGCGGCCCAGCTTGCGGTCGTCGTCGTCCATAAGGGCTTTAGTCAGGTCGGGTATCACAAGCCCGTGGAGCAGTTCGTCCATGGTATCTATGACTACGATCTTGATTGGAAAGTCGTCTTTGAGGCGGCGTTTCTCGCTGCATAGCCAATCAGCCACCTTGTCATTCTCTTCAAGCGTAGTGGGTGTACAACAGGTGACAAACTTTTGGGCTCTCTGTGGTACGTATTCCACCTTACCCTCGTAGTCGAAGTAGAAAGCATCAGGTATAGAACACCCAAAGCTAGTCTTGCCTGATCCTACACCTCCAAATACGGCCCATCGTGTCTTATGGAGTGGTCCAGCTTTTAGCTCGTGCCCTCTATTAAACACAACCCCAGCTACGGGGCTTACCAGCGTCCTACTCATTGTTAAGGTCTCCTACTATCATGAGTATTCCTTTCGCTTCTCGTTTTCTTCCATAGACAATAGGTCTTCATAGAGATTTTCGAGGTCGTGGTAGACTGGAATATCGTATCCCTTTGCTACAGCGGCTTCGCGATCTGCTCCCTTTGACTTTCCTGGTATCCTGTACATTATGTCACAAGTTTTCAGGTATTCAAAGTCGAGCGAGAGCCAATCTTCATAGCCATGTGGCTTAATCATGTCCCAAAAGTGATTGAGGTGTGGCACATAGGGCGCAAACCCCTGATTAAGAAGCTCGTCTGCGACCAACACGGCTTTTCTAATGTTATGTCCTACGACGCCCACCGTAAGCGGCCCAGCCACATAAACCCTAATCCTCCTGTCTAACGATTTTGCTTGCTCTCGGGTCATTGTTCTGCTCCTTCGATAAGTCGTCCAGCTTCTTCGATGATCTCGTCGAGACCTCCGTCTTCTTCGACAGAGACTTCTTCAGCGGTCTCGCCGTCGCTTCCGTTGCTGCATTCAGTTCTTTCAATACTTCCAGACACCACATTGGTATCCTCCGGTCTCTCGGCTACTCCGAGTATGTCTTCTGGTTCGATAAACTTAACGGTGTGTCCTTCCCACTCAACGTCGGAACCGGCAAAAGGCTGGAAGAACACAAAACTTCCTACGGGTATGTCTTTTGGCACATATTTACCAACCAACAGTACCTCTCCACAGGGTAAAGATTGCCGTGCCTGCTCTGGCATTAGGATTCCGCCCTTGGTTTTAGCATCCTTTCTCAGTTGCTCGACCATTAGGCGTTTGCCATAGGGCTTAATCTCCAGTTCCATCACCAACCTCCTCCACGGGCATCCACTCCATCTTGTCAACAGGTACTTGTATTACCTGTTGGGGGTCCGGGACGCTGTGCTCAAAGGGCTCTTCATCCTGTTGTTCAGTTGCCCCCACACTCCAGTCCAGGCGGTAGTGTTTGCCACTCGGTTTGTGCAGAAAAACAGCGGTGTATACAATAGACCAGCGAGATTGTTCTACCAATTCCTTTGTCTCTGGTAGCATTGTCCAGTCTTCATTGTCTCCATAAACGGCCATACAGCCTTCTTCACTGGTTAGTTTCATCTTTCTTCCTTTCATAGTTAGGCAGGTCGTCAAGACTTCTAGGCAGTAGCCCTCGCTCGATCAACTCGCTAGTGTGGATCATAGCCATCACGTTGAAAGCAGCCTGGGCTAAGTGATCTTCATCTCTCTTTCCACTAAGATGCTGGTTCAAGTGTCTTAGGGCTGAGTCCATATATTGTCCAAGGGGCATCCCCTGTTCCCAATTTCTATCTCCGTGGTTTATAGAACCTTTCGCCATGATGATGGCTAGCCTGTGGTTATAGATTGGGCTCAACAGGTCATAACGACCCTTGCTAACCGGCTTCTCCTCACGAGTGGCTCCACTCTCGAAGGTTTTGTCATCTCCGCTATACTCTAAGAACTCGAAGTCATCTTGCATCGTGTGTGCTCCTTTTGGACTAGGGCATCTGCATCTATTATATTGGTTTAGGTGTGTTTTACAGGCCCTACAAAACCGGAGCGGCGTGTTCATACGTGCTCCTCTTTGTCTGGTGCCCGTTCATAGCCTACTTCAATAAGGCCGGGCCAGGTTTTCGGGTTGCCCTCGCACAAGGGCAGAAATTCACATAGCCGATTGTATGCTTGGCATGAGGCAGTTCTCCTGTAGAACTGGTGAAGCTTAGGCTCTCTGGTACATCGTAGGTCGGCCTGCATCAGTTGATAGTACAGTTCCTCCGGCACGGTGGGTCCAGTAAACCTCCACCAACTCTGTATGATATGCGGGCTTCCCTCGTCGTTGTGTAGATCATACCACTCTCGGCAGCGTTCTAGATAGTTCTCAAACTTGGGTACGCCATCAAACTTTTTCTCCTGGATCGTCTGTCCCTTGCGTGGCCCGCTCTTGAAGGTTTTGTCCACCCACACAAAGTCGCGGTCCTTAGTGCAAAAGTCAATGGTGGGCTTGGCCACAATATTGTGTACCACACCAGCGATTTTCCGATCAGGGTGTAAGCCCTTAGCCAGTACCCTATAAAGTAGGCTCTGTAGATCAAACCCAGTGTAGGCTACACGAGTCATCGCATCGCCGCCAACTGTTTTGTGGTCTACTATCCAGATTTCTCCAGTCTCAGCATCCTCTAGCTCAAGGTCGATTGTGCCCCTAATGTCGCTAGCGATACCATCTAGGTTAGCCTGTACAGTACGCTCAGCCCCCACGACCTCCCACTTATCGTGAAGCGGATAGTGGTTGAAGAACTCTGTACACATAACGAGGGCCATCGCCAGGTTGCGTTCCATGGTTGACGACATGTCGCCGACAGTACCACCACCAGGCAGCAGCCCATCTGGACCCTCTTGCTCTTCCGCCACCCGGATAATCTTCTCAATATCCTTGCCGACTTCTCTACTCGCAAAGTCCTGGGATCGTCCAGCGAACACGTACCCCATTAGTTTATGGAAAAACGTGCCAATGTCTAGCGCTCGGCTACGCGGTCTACCCTTTCTCCTAAGCCTGTACCTGTGGGTGAACATGAACTTTCTGGGGCACGACTGGCACGCTGACACCAACGACTGGGATAAGGGGGGGCATACTGGTTTCCATCCTACAAACCTATCAACTGACGCTTCTGAATCAGATAGCAATTCAACAACGAATCCCTTTTCGTTCTGAGCTTCCTGGCGTTCATCCTCCGTCATGGTCTCTCCTCTGGCATTCGACTCAAAAACGAGACTTTATCAAAGCCCCTTTGACCGTCAAGTCTATTGGCGAGGGTGGTCATGACCCTACGGGCACCTTCTTCAACAAGACAGTCGCCGTCCTCGCCCATTATGTCTATGAGGACGCGGCGTATAACGCTTGCTACCATGTTGTATTCATCAATCGTTGTCATAACAAGCCTGTATAAAGAGAACTGAATCGAATTCTGGATTGTCCTTATTCAGCCTAACCAGGAAATGTCCGATAGTTATGTCCACAGCTCGATAAGCATCAGGGTCCATCTTGTGTTTCTTAAAGCTAGCTCTCGTCGCGGCAAGGGTGGAGGCTATTAGTTTATAGTCCTTCTCGGTCATCTTTCTTCCTTTCTAGGGTTTCCATCCAGACGTGGTTCCACAGAAGCCTGACGATCTGTTCTCCAAGAGCTTCTCTAGTGCTCACCTGGGTGGCGTTGTTAGCCCACCACACCTGAATCCTGTGCTGGATACAGAAGCGGTAGACCTCGTCCATAATACGCGGCGGATCGTCGGCGTAGCGGGTTTTGCACAGCTTCCTGAGGGGTATGTCCAATAACAGATAGTTGTACTTGCACATACCCTTCATCCGGAAGATGGCTCTCTCGAACCTAGCACGATCCTCCGTAAAGAAGTTGGCCATTAACTCAGAGAGAGAGCCCTTGCGCTCGAAGCCCACTAGCTGCTCATAGTCTTGGAGTTGAACCAGAGTAGTCTCGTCGTCTAGCTTGTAGTCACCAGCGACCAAGCGCTTTTCCACCACCTCTATGTGAAAGTTGTAGCGTTTTGCGTTTTTCGCCCTACTCGTTGTCCACTCCATTTTTGGGGGAAACAGTATGGGGTTTTTCTCGTTGGAGTCAACGACGACGATTAGTTTTCTTGGTGCTCTTAGGCTTGGCACTGGGAACCTCCGGTCTTGCTCTGGCCGCCAACCTCTCCAGCAGAGGTAGAAGTCCTGGGTTGTGCAGGATGACCTCCGTCAGGCCAAGTGACATTCCATCTACCACTAGCTCTGCGTCAACGTCGGGAAGGCTACTCGCCAGCCGGTTGTTGTAGATGGTGTGCAAGATTTCGTGTAAAAGGGTCTCCGCTACCTGGGATGGTTCATGGCCAATGTCAACGGTAATGACTAGGCCGTCCAATGTGTTGCTTCCACGAAGCCTGGGCATAAGAGCCCTATCCGCAACGGCCGGGTTTACCTCGTGGGGGTGCCCCTCAATGTAGAGGGGGTTGATCGTATCAAAGGGATTTTCCATCATTCTCTCCTTACAGCTTTTGTCGGGCACCCATCGTCTTCATGAAGGGCAAGAACCGGTCGTAGAGTTGTTCAGTCACGATTACGTCCTGTTGGCAATGCTCCACGATATTGTCTAGTGCCTCAGTAGAGCCACCACCAGCTTCCAACCAAATCTTGGGACCTAGTGGGGTCTTCTTATCCGCAAGACCGAGGTGCTGCTGGGCACTATATAGGGAGTTACGACCCAACTGTAAGAGGTTTCGCACCTTATAGTAGAGGTCTACGTGGAACGCCTCGTAGGGATTTCTATTCGGACTGGAAGCCAAAACCATTCTTGAGCGCAGAAATGGGATATCAAACCCTGTGCCATAGTAAGTGACCCAGATGTGGTATTTGCTTAGCTCCTCAATGGTATCTCTTACAACTTTACGATCATCCCAGGGGCGGCTTGCGTAGCTTGGATAGTCAGCTTGTGAAAACGTTTTCACCTCGCCGTGCCAATCCTTCACGCATGCACACAGCATCCGGCCGAAGTTGGCCTTTAGGCCACTGGTCTCGATGTCTAACATGCAAACTCTCATGGAGTTCCTTTCTCTTCCGGGTGGCTAGCGTGGAGTTTGTCCACAATCTGGCTCACCAGTTTGAATACCGCGTACACAATCCAGATACCCCCGATGCCAACAGCAGCAGCACCGATCCTAAAGGTCCAGGAGTCTCCGTCACCAGAGATACTCTGGATACTGTTGAGGGCGTTACCTGCGCTGCCCGAGGGTTTGTCGATTATCTTTTGGGCTACCGGTAAGCAACTAAAAAGGAGGACAGTACCCAAAGGTAAGGTCCCCCACCAATATCTCTTCATACTACAGTCCCTCTAGTTCTTCCACCCTATCTTGGAAGGTGCTTGCTTCTGTCTGAGACTCTTCTAAAGCGTCTTTCAATTCGGTGATTTCATCTTTCGTTTCTGAGATTGCATCACACGCAGGGCAAAAGGTTTCAGCAAAACACACCTCGCCGTGTCCATCGTCGCAAATATCCATTGTTCTACTCCTTGATCTTCTTAGAGTCCGCATCAACTTCGGCGTCAATCTCGAAACCCGGGACGAGGATCACCCCGTTGATGATGCCCGCGATAACCGGTCGTCCCGCTCGTGCTCTCAGTGAGCCACGTGGTCCATAGGACTGCACGATATCACTAAGGGCCTGTACGTTTTCGATGTCCGCCTTATTCAGGGACACCCCGCCACAACTACACAAGCCGCATACGAGTGCGGCCAAAATCATAATCTTTTTCATGGTTTAATTTCCTATCTTGATTCCCACAGCCTGCAACTCTTCTACAAGATGGTCTCTAGCTATTACCAGTTCCTTATGTACATAGAGAAAACTGTGGGCTGCTTCATTCAGCACTGTATTGTCAGATACCTTTTCAGCATCCTTTGATATTTCCATTAGTAGGCTTCTATCCCGGTTCCACTTTTTACGCAAGATAGAGACAGTCATGTTTTCAAGTTTATTCTTCATGGTCTTATTCCTTAGGAGAGGGCCGCTGCGAATGCCGCACCTATCAGCAACACGCCAATAGCGACAATCGCCTTAATTGTTTTCTCGTTGAAAGCCACCCTGGACAACAAACTTTTCTCTGGCTGTCCGTTGCCAAGGATCGCTTTGTGTAGTTCGTCTACTTTTTGGGTCAGCCTATCCCATTGAGTCTTCGTTGGATAATCCATTATGCCACCCCACAGGGGTATGAGCAACTCAACCATAATTCGTGGCCATTAGCCCACACAAAAGGAGTGTCAACCTTAGTCTGAACCCCAGCACCATGGAAGGAGGAGGTAATCAGGGATAAGCTTACACTCTGATCTATAAAAGAACACCCAACCTGCCACCCAACACCAGACTCAAAGGCTAGTGCTGATCCAATTATGTCGTTGTCTGATGTCATGGCCACAGGCAGACTAAACTTCCAGGTACCTCCGCCACCTCCTGTGTTAGTAGTGCTACCAACGTCCAGGTCGATTTGTACATCACAGTGGTAGCGGGTTTTTCGATACCGTCCAACCAACGATCCATTTCCAACGCTAGGGGTTCCGCCTGCTGCTGTCCACGTAGGAGTATAGTCTAACCAGCGGGTAGGCCAGATCATCCGATCTATGTATAGGAGGGCTCCGTGTAGGTCGTCCAGTCGTGAGATTAGTCCCGGCACTAGCCTATCCTTTCTTCGTAGAGACGCTGTTTACATTTGAGACAACCACACCCGATACGATGGTCGTTGGTTTCCTTTAGTGCTCTATCTATGTGGTCTTTTATTCTATCACGGTCTTCGTATGTACACCAGGGGTCTGGGCTGTAAAAGTATATCCCGTCTTCTACCATAGTATCTAGTCTCGGCATGATAGTATCTCCACGTCGTACTTGATCGGCAGTTCTCGACCGACCTCTTCTTGCAATTCCTTATAGTAGGCTGGCATTGTGAGGGGTTTTTCCAAAAGACCGAGCACTATCTCGTGTTCGTCCTTGGGCACGTCGAGGTAGACCGCATCGTATACGTTTAAGCACATCAGGGTTTGCAGTTTTTCTCTCCGCAGCAACTCTACAAGGTCGTGTTGTGCGCTCTTCATCACCCAGGCCGCGATGGTTTGAATCGGGAAGTTACATATAGTGGCAAGGTAGGTCTCTCTGATCGTTCGTGGACTTCCTCTAAAAGTTCTAGAGTCCCCCGTAATTGGGAGTTCCATGTACCCACGGGTACACACTCCTTCCACAAGCCTGTCCTGCCACGCACGAAATATCGGGTGGGCTTCGTCAAAGGTGTCAATAATCTTTTGACACGCCGGTAGAGAAAGTTCCATGGGGTTGTGTTTGTCACGTCTCAGTGTCTCCTGAAAGGCCCTCGCTCCACCTTTGTAGAGGACGAGAAAGTTAAGTGTTTTTCCGATGTGTCTTTTACGTTTGTATTCTGGGCTCCCAGGCTTACCAAGACCACCAAAAATAGATACAGCAGTAGAGCGGTGAAGATCACTATCATCCTTCTGGTATTCTCCCATGAGTACGGGGCAGCCGCTAAGTAGGGCACCAATTCTGAGCTCAATTTGGGAGAGGTCGGCACCCAGGAATAGGCCAGGCGAAAATCGTGTCGTCATACATGCCTTGATGGTAGCTGGACATGTTTGGAGGGCTGGTTTCTTACAGGTTAATCTACCCTGTTGTGTTCCACCACTGTCCCCACCACCATCTTTCTCTCTAGAAGGTACAGCATACCAGCTTGGGTATGCTCGGTCTCCCACTAAACCCTTAGTGGGGTTGTGCAGCAGAGGTTCTATATAGCTGCCTAGTAGTTTTTGGGTTCCCCGAAAGTTCTCTATAATCCTAAGAGCCCCACGGGTACGATTACCCATTGGCAGCAGCCCCAAGATTAGGTGTATGTTATCTTTCTTTGTGGATATCTCTTTCTTCTTAGCAGTACGCTGTAGTCTTCTATCGCCCAGGCATTCGGCTTCTTCAACGGCCGCATCGACAATGCTTTGGATAAAAGCCTTGGAGCCCCCACCGCCGTGCCTAGAAACGTCCTTACTACAGAGGTGCCCATCCCAGCGGTACTTCATCCAGGATACGTAACGGTCCTTGTACTTTTGTAGCTTGGTCTCCAGGGTCTCTAGCTGGGGCCGGTCAAAGTTGACGCCGTTTTCGTCCATCTCGATAACGGTCCATAGGACATCGGAGTAGTAGTTTAAGCACCTATCGCTGAACTTAACTGTCTTCGGGTAATCTCTAAGTGTTCTCTCTTTGCAGCGTTCCCAGCATACTAGCGTGGACACAGCGTCCTTCACGTTGTAGTGGCACAGCCGTGGATCGGTCTTACGTGGGTAGGTCTCTCCAGCCTTTAGGTTGATCTCGTCATGGTAGTCTGACACCCGCAACAGGGGGGATATCTCTTTGAGTGAACGCTCAGGTCTTACGTCGCTATTCAGGAAGCTTCCTATGCTCAGGTCTAGAAGTTGCCCGTCGCTCAGCAAAGCCTTCAATTCTGGGGATACGTCCCGTAAAAACATCAGGTCGAACGGCGTGTTCATTCCAAGCAATGGCCTCCTCATAGATTGCACAGAGGCGAGAAAGCTCCTGAGTTGTGTATTGTGCTCCGGCCAAACCCAAAAGGCAGCTTGGAGATTCCCTGTACCATCTCTCCATGAAGCGGCTATGGTTTGTATCAAGTCCTTGTGTGGGCATTTGTCTACCTCTCTAGATTTAACCGGGTGAAACACGGTCTGGTTTGGCAGACCCTCGACGCACCCGTAGGTTTCAATGTCAATAGCAACTGGGCTAGTCCCACACCCCATGACGGCAGGTGCCCATGTGGGTATCGGTATGGTGGTTTCCATCGGAATCTTGCCGAACTTCAGGTAGTCTATCAGAAACCCCAAGTGGTCCTGGATAGCCGGTAGCTTTGCCGGGTCCCTCTTGCTCATTAAGATCGCTGGATTGTACGTCGTAAAGACTCTCAAGCCGTAGCGGGCCGTACTTTGTCCCTGGGCCATGAATCCCGCCGATTGATTCCTCAAACCCACGGATTTCGCTGCTGGTCCCCCCATCGCCAGTATCAGCACTGTCTTGTAGTTCTTTTTCAGTAGCGCTATGTCCACATCCAGGTACTTCTGGCAAGCGTTCATCTGGCCCGTCGTCAACGTCGCTCCAACGGGTGTCATACACCGCACCGCATTTGATACATACAAATCGTGGGGTTCCGAACAGTTCGCAGTCTGCTGGTATAACCACTTCTGATAGACTCCGTGAAATAACTTCCCAGCCTCTCCTACAAAATGTGCATCCGCCTTGTCCTCCGCTGTCATCGGCTTCTCGCCTATCGCGAGGATTGCCACGTTTGTGGTATCTGAGGAACGCTTCTGCGACATTGTCTGAACCACGATACTCGTTGGGATGCATCTCTTTGTGCAACTCTTGTACAGATTGCAGGCTTGGCACGCCTTGTCCCTCTGAAATTTTAGGTTCATTCACCAAAGTCTCCTCTTACACACCGTACCTTGGCTGTGTTTATTGTGTCCTGAATAACAGAAATAGCCTCTGTTCTTTCTTCAGTTTGTCTAACAGATTCATCCTGGCGATATATGAGGTACTCCTCTGCTATATCAATAAGGCTGTGTATTAGGTCTTCATTACTAATCACGATTGCTCCTTTATTCTGCCGTAAAAGTATCACACAGGCATTGTGTAAATAGGGCCACTATATAAATGGCTAGGACCAATAAGGCTATCCCGAGTACAACATCTGACACCATTATTTGCTCCTTCGGGGTTTGTAGTTTTTTTGTTTGATATCTCGCTCTTTCCTAGAACGAGTCGAAGGTCCTGAAACCCGCCGTTACTAGTTCGTCTCGACGCTGGTACCCTGCTGCCCTGGCGGCTTCTCCCATACCTTGCGGTGTGTCTCCACTCTGTGCAGGGCTTGGCAGTCCAGACATTCGAGGACGACGTGGACGCATACCCATCCTGGACTTTGGTGTCCCGGTCGCGAACAGGCTAGGATCGACGCCAAGCAGCGAGGACGCTCCGGCCCCAAGGCTCGTAGCAATGACTCCAGCCAACTGTGCCCGTTGAGACGGGGGTAGCGTTCCAAGTAGCATCTCAAGTCTAGGAATCTGGCGTCGCAATTGCAGGGCTTCGAGGTCTGACTTCTTGATTTGTATTCCACCCAAACCAGGGTATTTCTTTTCATAGGCTTGTCCAATTTGTGTTGCTCGTCTAACGTCATTAGCTGCCAAAGCCTCCATGTACTGTTTGCGGAAATCGCGAATCACGTCACGTTGCTTGAGGAGGTACTCCATAAGAGCACGCTCTTTTTGCGACGATACGTCTCCGAGACCTACAGCTTTCGCAAGGAGCCCAGCCGGAGTGTAGTACCCAATGAGCGAATTCGTTTTGGTGTACAACGCATAACGTCCATCAGCAGTCGGAGTGTCATAATCAACATAAGGTCTACCGATCGTAGAAGCTACTTTGGGAAAGGCTACCGAAGCCGCCCGTGATCCGGCCACTCCGAAGGGTGTGACTAGTGGTATAATCTTTTGCAGGTCGTCAAGGTCGCCTTGTGCTGCTGCTGTTGCGGTGGCACCAAGAATTTGCAGAAAAGGACTCACGAATGGGAACGGTGCGAATGGCTTGTTCTCGGTAGCCTCTGGTAAAGCACCGAACATTAGGGCTTGGCTCACGTCTGCATCGAAAGCCTTTTGGGCTACCTCATAGGTAAGACCCGAACCCAACATCATGCGGCCGAACACTCCGCGTCCTTCAGCGGTTAGGGGATTTCCCGGTCCTGTTACGAAGCCTGCAACACGTAGGGGGAACAAGGTAAACTGCCTGAACGGAGCCCACCACTTTAAGGTTCCATAGGGAGCGTTGAGGGGTCCACCGCCAAACTGTGTCTGTCGTGCAACGAGGTCAGCATACTGGGTAGCAGCAAACTCGAAGTCCTCCGTACCCTTTAGTAGCTTGACTGTTTTACCTGCCAGGGGATGATAGTAGTCCTTACCAGCTATCTCGGCTACTGCCTTTGCCCGACCACCATAGAATGCAACCAGTCTATTGAAATTCTCGGAGGTGGTAAACATCTTCAGGGACGCATCTGACACTGCGTCTAGTGTATCCCTTGCCTTGGAGGGTAGTCTAATTCCTGGGTTCATGGCGTCGAGTGTCATCTCCAGGGGCTTGACCTTACCTACGTCGAAGCCAGTCTCCGCAAACTCCCGGAACGACTCTCTAAACGCTTTCTCTTTAGGCATACCCTTACGCATAAGCCCGAAGTATTTTGACGATCGCTTGGCTACCTCCGACATACCCTTCGCCGTATAGCCAGGGCCGATCAGGGGCACTGTCGTAATTACACTTTGGAGAAGGTTCTTAGCTGGTGACAGGGGATTGAATCCCATTGTGGTTTGGTATAGGTATCCCTGTATGCCACGACCGAGCCTCTGCCATGATATGTCTTGCGTCATAGCAAGTGGCTTCGTGAGCACGTCCCGCACACCCTTTGGCAGCTTCAGGCCGGTTAACGTCGTTGCGGCCCACTCTTTAGCCTCGGAGAATGCCATACTAGGCAGGGCTTGTTCCCACGAAAGCTGACCCGTGGACAGCGGGATATAGGTATCCTTGACCATGTTGGCCTTGACTGGATTCCTGATGCTGAGGTCTTTAAGCTCGTCCACAATGCGGTTGCCAAGCGAAACGTTTGATGGTCCCGGCGGTACATTCCATGCAGTCGTGCGCGCCATGGCTCTGGTGTAGTTCTCTGACACCTTGAGTAAATCTAGTGAGTATCGTTTTAGGTGGAGCACCGTGCCCTCTGGGCTGGAAGCTACCTTATCAGCCGTCACCCGAGATAGTGCTGACATAGCACTCTTTAGCTTGGGGGTTAATAGCCCTGCGTACTCAAGATCATCTTCTGAGGGGATCATCGCCCCAGTACGACGCCCAATGTTTTTGGCCAACACCCTCGGCGGCATACCCTCAGCCTGGGCTCTTGCTGCCAAGCCTGATCCCTGAATAGCCGCAAACCACTCACGGTGTCTCTCGCGAATGGAAGACTTAGTCAGGGCTTCTATGTGGGGGAAGTAGTCGTCGAGGTCCGTAAGATCGTCCAGGCCAATCCCCAGCTTGCGTAGTTGCATCAGGGTGCTGCGTTTATACTTGGCGCTGTTTCCTGTTGCCGCTTTCAGTCCTTGTTTTACCAAGCCCCACTGCCCCCTCATAATGAAGGACACGTCGCCCGCTAGCTCTTGCTCAGCAGCAGTCAATCTGATACTTGGGATGGACCCTAGGTCTGCCTCTGGTGCCTTACCCAGCCTAGATCGGAGGGCTCCCCAGACTTGGTTCTTGGGGTTGTCGAGGCCATCGAGTTTGGCGGAAATCCTGATGGACGTTTTTCGGTCAAAAACGTTTCCCTTCTTCGTAAACCGGCCGACCGCATCAGCGAACTTCTGGGTAAAGTCCTTCATGTGCATGTGGTTAGTACGGACAACCTGCTCAAAGTAGGTAGGAAGTGGAGTACCCTTGAAGGTTTCGTGAAAATCGCGTAACCAGTGCATTCCAGGTGGTATCTTACGGGCGTAGGCTTGCAGCCTATTCGAGAAGTCCAGAGCCCTGGAGGCCGTAGGCACCTTGTACATCATGGTTAGAACCAGCCCACCTATAATAAGTGGGTTAGATACAACTTCGAGGATTTCCTGTAGGGGACCGGGGTCGTTGCCTAGGTAACGCTCTGCTACCGACCGTCGCTCGCGAGGTGATAACGAGGTCGGAGTAAACATAGCGGTAGCGGCTGCCCCAAAGTCTCCCGTCGAGAGATTAGCCGCCGCTGCTCTAGCCCGTTCGTAGGGATTGCTAATTGGCATGGTTGCTCTTTATGCGGTTTGTGTTATCCCCCCCCACGTTCCAGATTGTGGGTGGCTTGTCGGGCTGACCGTGTAGGGATTCATAAATGGCCGACGCCCCATGTTCCTAAGCTGACTAGCTAGTAGCATAAGCATCAGGGGGTTGTCCCGTTTGTCCTTCTTGCGTCCTATGTTGCTAATCTGACTAGCTAATAGCATAAGCATCATGGGGTTGAATCCCCCCTTACCGGCCCGGTCGCCCCATCCGCCGTCTGGTTTACTGGGGTCGAGCATACCGCTACCCAATGCTTCCCCATATGCCTGTCCTGGCTTTTCTCCCGCCAAAACATCAGGGTCTCCATAGGCCCTGGTATCGTAGCCAGGCATAAACTCTTCTGGGTCAAGAGCATTAGTACCCTTAATGGGCTCAGGACCATCTTCTAAACCAGGGATAACGCCCTCCGTTAGGGGTAGTTCGTCTTGTGTCCCAATAGGCGTAACACCCCGAGGTAGTCGCCGACCTTCTTCGAGTTCGGCCTTTGCGGCCCTGACGTTAGCAGGTGGACTTGGCGGACCGACAAAACCAGGCGTCGTGTTTCTCGACCACTTCTCCCTGTCCGGCGGCACCGGAATCCTCTCCCTAGAGAGAAACTGTACGTGGTCTCCCGTCCTCGGCGATTGTACCTCACGAGGTTTGACCGTGATGTTCTTGGACACCACAGGTGATTGAGTGGGTGGAGACATATCCCCAACGGGTAGGTTTGTCTGGGTAGGTGTCTGTCCACCGGCACTCTCCAGGTTCTGCATCCAATCTAACTTGGGCGGTGGTAGTGTTGGCATTGTAGTCTCCTAGAAAGTGCGGGCCAGCAGCATAAACTGTCCGGCCGAGATGTTAGTGACGTGGGCGAAGAACGCCGCCATGCCACGACGCTCAAAGATATGACGTGGGCTCATAACGTAGACCGGTCCTTCGTTGTCAGGGATTGGCTCACAAACGTTGACTACCTGTATCGACATGCAATCGCTGCCGTCTGTAGCAGTGAACGTTAGTGTCTGCGGGTTGCCATCGTCGTCTCTAATAACGGGATATGGCAGTCCTAGCCCGGTGTCTGCCGATGATCTAGAGGGTGCTATGTCGTTTTCGGTTCTCTCGTTACCCGCTGACTCTTGGTTTTTACGCCGACTGTACCAGTCGAAGCCCCACATTTGGATTGTCGCAGAGGCATTATCCTCGGTAAACAAGGGCAACAACTCCAGGTTAGGCCCCTGGTCAAATGCCGTGAAAATTCTGCCACCCCCTTGATGAATCTCATTAGCCTTTAGTGGGAAGGGATCACCAGAACCGTCAACACCACCAGAGGCTACCGCGAAGTCGTCCAGGTCATAGGGATTAAGGATGAATGCCCCATCAGCAGTTTCGGTAGGACCAAACATGACCATCCAACGGGAGGTGCTTTCCAGCGTGCCGACGCCGGGGTCCTTGGGAAATAGAGCAGGGCTACTGTTTGAAATTGTGCTCATGTTTGTTTCTCTCTATGCACCCTGCTGTTGCAGTAGCGCCATAATGTCCTGCATGGACAACTTACCACTCTGGAGGCCAGCCATCAAGGGGTTGGGTCCAATTCTTGTTTGCGATCGTGAGAGACCCTCACGACCAAAGTTCTGGATCATCTCCAGGATACGCGGGTCAGGACCTCCCGTACCGAGGGCTTCGGACATCTGGGCCTGCTGGTTAATGTTGTCTTGAACCCTCTGGTCTACGCTGCGTGGTGGGGCTAGCTCTCGGATAGCGGATTCGCGTTTACCGGTCTTGTACTGAGATGCTTTGCCATACATCTCGTATAGAAGTAGGGGTAGTAACGAGTATAGGCCAGCCTTACCGGCTGACTTACCCAACCCCTTAGCCATGCTTCCCTTGCCCGAGATTGTGGCCTTCTTCTTGAGTTCGCTGAGGAACTTGCCAAAGGACCCAGTGCCCTCTGAGATTCCTGCTGCCGCCTGTACCCCTTTTTGCGTTCCCACCACATCCTTTAAGGCCCCGGCCGAAAACTTCTCTCCTAAGAATTCTCCACCTTTTCCACCACCTAGCAGCTTTTGAAGACGTTTTTGCATTATGGGGGGAAGTTCACCACCCTCTCTGAGCTTTTTTAGTAGTCCTCCCTTGATCTGCTTTTTGCTCTCGATCCCCGCACGTCTATCTCGTTGAGCTCGTGGTGTGGTTTTGCGTGTGTCTTCCTCCCAATCCTCCACGACCTTAGACAGACGGCCTAGTTCTCCTTCACCGGGGGCATCTCGTAGGGCTGCAACCTCCCCTAACTCTTGAATAGCCAAGCGTCTTTTGGCTGGACCAGTGATGGACTCAGCCTTTTTGTACGCTGCATTAAGAATGTCATCAAAGGTTGTCTTTGCTGATACCTGTACGCCCAGACGGCGAGCCAGGTGTTGTTCGCTAGCCGTAAGAGGATTCTTCGGCGTCGTCCTACTTCCTGCTTTCCTGCCACTCTTATCTCTTCCCTTGTCAGCATCGGCTGGGTCAGTGGGAATGGGCTTGTCGTCGGCAGTAGCTGTCTCCAGAATATCCGGCATGTCTGGGTCTCCTGTACCTATATCAGAGGCCAATCTAGCCGGTGCTGACACGCCTCCCTGCAACTGGGTTTCACCTCCAACGAATGGGATGACTAGACGCTTAGACCACTCAGCAATACCACCGGTCTTGAGGACTTGTAGTACACCAGTTGAGACTACTTTGGCCTTGTCCCCGACCCTCGATAACGAATTCTTTACGACCTGGGCGAGATCGTCGTCTGTAGCCTCGAATAGCAGTTTCCCTTGTCCACTGACATTACGGGCTATCCATCTCTTTAGGATGGCTATGCTTTTCTTGATCTGACCATCGGACATCTCAAAAGGGGCCACCGTGTTAAGCAGATTGGTAGCCAGATTAGTGCTTTGTGTAGCAGTTAAAGCCACGTTTTATCCCCTCCACGCGTCGTTGATGGTGCTCCAGTTGAACGGGGAGTCCATGTTTGACCTTGCGGTACTGGTCATAAGACCAACCCTAGACTGTCCAAGGGTCTGTTCGGCCTGCTCGCTAATTGCGGCTTCTTCCCGTCTACCCTCCGTTGTTATCTCGGACTGTCGTACAGCCCCTGCCACCTCATAGGCTTTTGCCTCTTCTTCTTCCCCTCGTTTGGTGATTCGAGTTTGGGTTTCGTCACGACGGGCTTCTTCTTCTAGCTCTCTTTTAAGGTCAGCATGTTCTTCTTCCGTTAGGCCATCTCCGAGGACGGACTTCACCATGTCGTAGCCGCCGAAGGCAACAAGGTTTCCCAGAATACTTAGTATTATGCCCCACATATGTTATCCTCCAATTGGTCGTGGCTTGTTCTGGTCCGGTGATCCCTGGGTAGGTGGCGGGGTCGGCTTAGACTTCAGAGTTACCTCTGTCTGGTTTGGGTCGTTTGAGATTTGCTTGAGCAAATTAGTGAAGCCTTCGACACCCGTCATGGTACCCACCTGTTGAGCCATTCTTCCGGTTTGTCTCTTGTCCTGCGTTTGCTGCTCGGTCAGGGCAATTTCTTTCTCCCGGTCCTTGATCTTTACAAGGCGGTCCTGGTAGGCTTGCCAAGCCGTGCTTGTGGGTGACATAGCATCTTTTGATCCGTCCTCGAAGTTGTCCGTGATCTGTTGTCTAGCCGCAGCCAAAGCACCTGGGTCATCCATGTTGATCGCCGCGTTGAAGTAAGGTTCGCTATTACGGAGGATTGACGCTCGGTTAGTCTCACGCTTAGCGGTTTCAAAAACCCCCAAGGCCTCCATACGGGCTTGTTCATATTCACCAAGCATTTTCTTCCCAGCCTCCGACTCGATCGCCAGGTCTCGTTCGTTGTTCTCTTGCTGGTTAGACCGGATCATGTCGTTATATGTATTGATAAGCCGTGTTGGGAGAGCGTTTCTCATTCGGGTGTTGAAGTTACGCCCCTCTACTGTGTCGTTTAGCACCTCTCCGAAATAATCCATCATGGCTGTTACGTTACGGGGTGGGTCGTTTGAGTCTAGGGGTGAGTCGATGTAATACTCTTTATCCTTCTGCACCAAGTTCCACCGTAGGTTGGCGTAGTCAGCATTAGGAACATACATTAGCATCTCGTTCTGGAGCCTTAATACCTCGTCGAGATTATCCTTCGGCGGACCCCACAGTCCTCTTGCCTCTAGCGACTTTTGCATCTTGTCCCGCTGGGCCTTCAAGTCTACTATTACGGAACCCCCCACGTTTTCAAACCTGTTGAAAAATGTTGGGTCTTTGGCCCGTTGACGCCGCATTGGCCCACCTGACATTTCCACTGTGTCCTCTAAAGGCACGCCCTTCCAAGCATCTCGTAGAGTCATAGCTTCGTCCAGAGTCAGGCTGGTTTCCCCTATTTTTATCTTTGCCCCAGGAGTCCTGGTGGGACCGGTGGCCTGTGCTATACGCTCTTCCAGTTCTCCTATCGTGAAGTCAAGCGTGGTCCTTTGAAACTCTGCTACCATACTGCGAACCGAGGTAAACAGTTGGGTGGTCGCTTCAGGACCTATGGCATTGGCATCCCCCGAAAACCTCATGCTGTCCCGTGGTCCGTCCTTGTCTAGTAGACCGCCGATTAGAGTAGTCTGTCCCGGACTAAAAGCATACTTGTCGGTAAACAGAGAACCACCACCCTTTCGTGTCCAAGAGAGAAGGCCAATACCTGAGTCCTTGGCCATAGCCTGGCCCTGTTGTGCCCCAGTCCGCAGCATACCCTGAAGGTCATGTAAGGCTTTTTTGTTCTCCTGGATACGAGCGGCCTGTCTATTAAGTTGTTCATTCTTGGTCCCTTTAGCGTTAAGGCCTATGGCAGTGAACATGGCGTCTTCCTTGGTGGCAGTCTCCCCAGCGAACGCTTCTGACAGGCGTAGCTCGAATGAGGCCAACTCTGCTGGAGTAGCATCTATGTTTTGTAGCTGTTCAGACTGCCGTATCATAGCTTCCGCCACTGACTGCATGCGTCGATTGCGGGATGATAGTCTGTCAACCTCTGCCATTGTCTCTTTCATGGCCTTATCGACGACGATTTCATCTTCGGCCCGCCGCTTCTGTTGCTCTATGACCTGGTTGGAACGTGCTTCGTCCTGAGCCAAGCGGCCACGCTGGGTCTCACGCTCAAGTTCACGAGCACCCAAAGATTCAGCGGCTATCTGCTTCAGACGTGCTTCGGACTGTCCCTCCATAGCTTCTGATTGTAGGTTCCCCTGTAGCCACCCTTGAAGGAGTAGCATGAGGAGCCTGTCGCTTTGATCGGAGCCCTGGGTATCCTGCTGCTGTTGTCTACGATAACGATATGGTATTGATTGTGCTGGCATGATGTTCTCCTAGTCGTCAAAAGCCGATGCGGTCCCGGCAACCAAGCCCGTACCGATAGCCAAACCTGGTCCAACCCCAGGAATAGCATACATCGCCGCCCCTGTCGCTATACCAGTACCTACCCCCCCTGCTGCCCTGGAACCAACAGATCGGCTGCTATCGCCCTTAGTTTCACCACTAGCTGTCATGGTTTGATAGTTGTCCAGAGTAATCTGTGCGGTTGCATAGTTGTCAGGATTTAGCTGCATACCCAGGCGTGCTCCCAGGGCCGTAGTGAGTCCCTGCATAGACATAGCGGCTGCATCACTGATAATAGCCTGAGCTCCAAACTCTGCGTTGATAAGATTGCCTGCCCAGGCAGATTCAAACATGGCGGTTTGCTCGGCTACTGACCTCTTGAAGTTCTCGTCGAATGAAAACGCATAAGCAGCAGCACCGGCAGCATTTTCCTCAGCCGTTCCCAGGGCTCTACCCTCCTGGGCCATTATGCTAGCATAGTTGGCAGACACGGTGGCCGTGATGCTTCCAAAGTTCTGGTCCATCTGGGCTATTTGCGCGTCATAACCTGTTGTCACCCTGTTAATCTCGGTTATCTTTGCAACGTTTACTTGTCGCAAACCATTTTGCAGGTCGATTCCAGCCCTCCTCTTGACCGCCTGTTTAGCCTGCTCGTACTGCTGAGAGGTCATACCGGAGGCCCCGCCAAAATACTGAGCGTCTAGGGCAGCTAGGGCATCGTTCATGCTGGACTCAGCAGTGCCCGACAACTGAGCCATTGTAGCCCCTGCATCCCTCCCTGTGTTACTGACTACGTCCACTTTGGAAGACAACAGGTCTCCACGGCTATCCTCATATATTTGATCGACCTTTGCCAAGTCTTCCATACGTCGGACGCCAGCGGCATCAAATCTAGCCTGTGCAGTATCCACTACACCGGTGCCCTCCTCGTTGCGGTATTGGTCAGCCATGAAGCCTACCATGTCGGGATTGTACCCACCTTCAGGCAAACGCCACGTACCGTCAGCGGCCTGTGTGCCACCCATAGACCGATACCACGCATCCTCGCCAACATCCACGCCTCTCTGTGCAGCCTCTCTAGCGTTGATAGCAGTGGCATCTGCCCCCTCTACCACCTTGCCCACTACAGGTTCAGCGGCATCCATGAAATCGCCAGTGGCGAATCCCTGGTTGAGAAAGTTCGCAAGGTCAAGGCCCATGCGTGAACCCATGTCCCAAACACCAGCCCCAATGTTAAGTGCGTCCATAACTCCGGCCATTGTATTCTCCCTATACCCCCGGCCCGCTAATCGTGCTGGCCTCTATTCGTCCCTTTATGAACCACCGATGAATCTCGAATGCAAGGTTGCTCGTATAACAGAGCCACCAGGGGAACAGGATTGTTCCGTCCGCGTGTACACGTCCGATGTTCTCGGAAGGTTTGTCTGTGTCGAAGGCTTGCCCCAAAAACCCGTCCTGAAAAGCTGTTGAGTGTGGCGTTATGGGTACAGCAGTGTCACTAGTTCGAGGCTCCCCAACCTCCACATCGTCATTACGCGATACTCCATAAGTGAGTAACCCGTAGGTGGCGTTTACTGGTGTGGTCTGTCGATGGTTGCTGTCACCACTAGACGAGACTCGACCTACTACAACCCTCTGATCCTCGACGATCTTACGCTGTATCTGATCGGTGGCGCCGGCGGAAGTCGTCATGTTAGACCCAAGGGCCATCGAGACTACAGGTGATAGTGCCATAATGTCTCCAGCCACTAGCGTACTGGTATGGTCCCCCTCGACCCATAGCTCGTCCTCTGTGTTGTGGACTACCTTGTAGATGGTCTGCGTGCCACTACCATTGAGAGCGATAATCGGCATTGGCGAAAAATCGACAGGCCCCTCCAGCATGTAGTCGTCGCTGACAAACGGATTTCCTGTGGTGTGTGGAAAAACCAGCTTAGTGATTGTAGCACCCTGATAGGTGCCCGTACCACCAATACTTTCTATGGCTGTGTTATACTTTACTGTAATCTGAGCCTCAGACTCTCCGCTTTCTTCGTTATCCCATCCAGGCCAGACTACCAACCCCGTCATCGTTTGTGAGTCCCCAGAACTGGCCTTCCAGTTAGGGCTAGCTATCCAGCGTCGATTGCTCAGGAAATAGGCTCGCTCCACGGATTCGTCGTTTAGGTCTGGAGCAGTCACCAGGGAGTCAGCGAAGTTGTACTGGAGGAGTGTAACCTTTCCAGTCTTAATCCACAAGCAAAGGGTCTCTCCGAGGGCTCTATGGTGAAAGTAGACACACTGCATCCTAGCATCCCAGGCTGCACGCAGAGAAGCGTTAGGGTCTCCACCGATTAACTGTCCCCTCCAGCGATCCTGAAACAACTTGGAAAGTGCAGTCATCATACGGACAACGCCACTTCTTACGGTAATCTCCAGGACTCCACCACCCGTTGCCGCGAACACCGTGCCACCCACTCTGACGATTGCGTCCCTGTGGTTTATGTGGTGCCCTTGGGCTAGCTCTATGATGCCGACACTCCCACCAGTTCTCTGTATCCGATAGATGTAGTTGCCACCCAGCAGCAGTAGAAAATCGCCAGCCCCAATAAGACGACAGGTGGCCCCGTCTTTAGCCCTAATCTTGGTTGGAAAGAAGTTGAGGGGCGGGAAGTTCTCTGGCTCCACCCGACTTGGCGGGCTCCACCGTAACTGTAGATAAGCGTCTGCCTCTTCCAAAACAAAGGTGATCCCCTGGAAGTGCTCTATGGCGTAACCTCGCCCGATGATACCAGGAGACTCTCTGTCAAAATCATACCGCGGTCGTGTGGGCAATCCAACGTCTGACACACTAGAGGTTATGGACCCGATACCGTTGTCGGTATCCGTGGCATGACCAATCGTTGCTCCAGATCGCCTTGTATCCTCACTGATGCTACCACGGACTGCACGATATAGCGAACCCCCAGCCGCAATCGTTGTATCACCACCAGAGATGGTGCTATAAAACTCTGTCTCCGAATAGCTTGAGGGGGCGGTAGAAAAGCCTGCTGGCGTTGTTGCCCTATAGCTGTCCTCGTCTGCCGCCAACTTCACGTCCAGGGAGCGATCCGAAAGTCCAGTCCACCTAAGACGGGTATTGTCGAAAAAGCGATATGCCGCTTCGTAGTTGCCCAGGACTAGGTGTCCAGAGGTTACACCATCTGCTGCCACCGTGGGAGAATGTAGAGTAGCCGCCTCGATACCAAAGGTGGTGGTGGTGAACTTTTCCTCGTCTGTGTCCCAAGATAGCGTTTGGTTATTACCATTCGAGCGTACCAGATAGATGTAGCGACCCCTAGTGGAAATGTCCCACACGTCTGCACCGGCTGCTTCTGGGGTATTGTCAACAGTATTTCGGCCAGCCCAGTACAAGGTACCGCCAAACGTGGTCACAGCATACAAGGATTTAAGACTGCTGGATGGGAATTCATAACCTGTGTATACTGTGCCGCCGCTAAGGTTATGCGATGCTAAGCCGCCAGCGTTTTTGCTCCTGAAAATGGAGAAGTCTCCGGCGTAGTATAGATCATCGCCACCATCCTGGTAGATATCTCTTATAACAGACACGTCCCAGGTACCCGTAGCCGTGGGGAAAACTCCCAGGCTTGCCGGAAGAACAGAACACGTATGGCTAGGAAATTCGTCGGCATCCTGGTTGAAGTTGTCTGTGAACTCCCCACCTGCAATAGCACCTGAACCATCGCTCTGAGCGATAAGGGTGTGGACGGCAGCGTTTAGGCCGTTTTCTCCGGCGTCTGGAATGGCCGCAAAGGTTCGAGACCCAGTACCCCCCGTAATACGTGCAATGAAGTTGACTTGTGTCGGGCCAGTCTCAATGTTTTCAAAGTCTCCTCCGATGTAACAATCAGTAGCGCTTTGTGCAGCAATGGCTCTTACGATTCCATCTAGCTCTGTACCGTGTGCAGCCCAATCTGTGCCATCATGTTCGGCGATGTAGTTTGATTCTGTGGCTGACCCGTTAACGTGTGTGAAGTCTCCACCGACCCAAAAACGCTCCTCGCCGGGGACTGGTTCTATGGCTCTGATTACCCCGTTTGTTCCATTCGCGAACGGTACCCAGGTAGACGTTGCTGTCTCAAACTGGGACAGGTAGTTTACGATTTGTGTACCAGACTTGGTGAAGGCTCCGCCTGCTAGCAACCTACCCTCCCAAACCGCGAGCGTTAGAACCTCGTTGTTAAAACCATTGCCAACAGGTTCCCATGAGCCATTGACCAAACGAGCGATACCGTTGACCTGTTGCCCGCCAGCAGTTGTGAAGAACCCACCAGCAACCAGCACCTCTCCAACGTCTGGGAAGGTGTAAGAGACCAATGCCCGTCCCGCTATGAAACTGCTACCAGTTGCTACATTGGAGGATACGCCACCTGCCGTCGTAACTGGTTTGCCGTCTGAGTTTATCTCACCCACATAACCCACGGCCACAGGAGTGTCTTCCAATTCCTGTTTTCGGATAACCCCGTCATCGTCGGTGTTGAAGCGATACCATATTTCCAGGGCCTGGTTTTCGCCTCCACCAACGAAGAAGCCACGAATACGATCAGTAGAACCCGCTTGCTTCTGTACCTCGAAATAGCGGCTATAATCTATGTCGAAGTCGTCACCCTCGAAGTCGGAGCCCAGAGCAAGCGTGGAATCAGGAAACCGCAAGTGACCAGGATACCTACGGAATGTTCCATCATAGCGTCCGTCCATGCCCACGAGTAAGGGGAATCCACCCATAGGCACTTCCGCTGGTTGGCGGCTTAGGAGAGAGGTAGCCTTCTCAAAATGATAGGTCCATGCTGGCATTAAGGTGTATCTCCCGGCAACTTATCCTGGATGGTAATAATAGCATTTACGAGATCGGTCGTTACGCCAGCTTGAGTGGCAACTACCTCTGATAGCTTTCCGTGTGCGACGACTAAATCCCTTATGGCGAAGGCTAGTTTGTTGGTCCGGTCTACTAGCGTAGTAGCCAATAGTTGGATGTTGGAAGCGTCCTCTGTGTTACTTGCGGTGTTAGCGTCTATGTCATCGACCAAGGGTTGTAGCGTTGATATAAAGAGTTCGTGTATCTCGGCTAGTTTAGCAGCATCTTCCTCTGCTGCTAGTGCGTCTGCTTCGTCCTGGGCCATTACCTGTCGCCTTGCGGCTAGGGCTAGGTTCCACTCGTAGTCTATCTCATTCGTGTTTAGCACACCACCAATAGCATTAATAGCCCTAACATCACCACCCGTATAGTCTGGCACGATCCACATTAGCCAAGTCTCCCAAAACCCGTGATGCCTGGCATGTCGCCCTTGAAGGACGATCCAGTACGCTGGTTGTAGTTGGCGGCGTTCATCCGAATGTTACGCATGGTTTCGATGTAGTAGATGCGGGCCGACGCCTCTTGCTGTTTCTTGCCGGAGATACCGTGCAGCCTGCGTACCACGTCCCAGATAACCGCTTCTTTGAGAAGGCTCCAGAAAAAGGGAACGACCTCATAGGTGTAGGTGGAGTCGGCCGCAATCCCAGCATCGGTTCCTAGGTTGAAGTCGAAGGCGGGTTCGACGGTAATCACGTTAGTAGTTGGTGCATACCCCGAGATTGGTCGTTCCTGAATCGGGAAGGAAGTATATCCTGTTGGTTGATCCTCTACGCTGCCCGTGGTTTGACAATCGATAATCCTAACAACCTGTCCCAAATACGCATTAGGTATTTGATCAAAGTATCCCTCAGACGGTGAAGCATTGAGAGCAAAGGTAGTATCCGAAGGAGTGATTGTGTCACCTTGTGTGAATGTTCCAAGATGGATCGAGCAATAACCATCAGGTATGTATTCCAGTTGTAGGGTTTCGCCGATTCTGGGTTTCGGTTCCCAGCGTATCATGTTGCCTTCTAGCAGAACGCCAGGCCCATAGGGGTTTAAGCGGCTGCGAGGCACAGTCCATTCGTTGTTGCGACCGGTAACGTCCTCAACCTTGCCGATTTTGAGAAGCTGACCCACGTTGGGCGGCAGGTAGTAGTTTTGGACAGACTCCGTAACTGTTAGAGACCACCGTACTACTATGGGATGTTCAGACATACTGTTGTGTTCCATCATCACACGGGAGTACGCCTGCGTAATTAGGGGAAATAGCTTGTCTGTGGTGTACTTCGCTTCAACGCTCGGTTCATCTGCATAGTCATATATACGTTGAACAACGTCGGCTAGTGTACCAGTTGGTTGGGATGTATATGGCATTATCTATCGTACTCGTGGAGGCCAAAACAAAAGTCCAGTGTCCCGCCGTTTGTGCCAACCACTAAGACCCGAGCCCAAGCCCGTACGCCAACACCATGTCTGTCGTTTCGGAGTTCTACGGGTGCTTCAGTGCTCGTGATCCCTACTGCGATTTTCGGCCTGAACAGAAATTCAGTATACTCTAATGCTTCTAGCGCTTCGTCTCCGGAAGGTCCACAGGCTATTTGTATATAGTGTGATACTCCGTCTGTTGATGCATCGGAAATGAACAACCTGTGAAGATCGTAGAGCTTGTTTCCGGGTTCGGCTGGGGTATCACCACTCCCCAAGATTTCCACCCACGAACCCCAGGTTGGCGTTACACTACTGTTACCGCCGGTAATAGTAAATGCTCCAACACCGTCTGGGTCTCCGAGTCTTACGGCCTTGTGGGTGTCTGTCGGAGTACCCGCCGACTCGAACCACCGCTCGTGAGAGTGTATGTGGTTTTCTATTTCGTAGGTACGCTGGGCAATCAACCCATGAAACCTACGGTGGTCTGCTGGCACTATACACCTACCCACATAGGGTTGTCGGCGCTACAAGAACGCCTTCTGAGAAACTCACGTATTTCCAAGTGGAAATCGGCCGAATTCTGTGCGTCAGACGTTGCGTTTGATTCTTTCCGTTGTTCGTCTTGCCGCTTCTGTAGGAAGAAGTCACGAGTGGAACGGCTTTCACTCTGTAGTATCATTTCGACAACGTGTCGTGGGCATTGGTCAACATGGAGGGTTGGAACTATTCCTTGTTCGATCACAAGACCCCCAGACTTGCTGAGCCAAGTACCCACGACCCATCGTCTCTCTCGATGGTGCCACCAAGTGATCTTATTGCGGTCCTTCATCACCCGTCGCAAATAGCGAGCGAGCCCTGAATCGCACACAGTATGAACACCAGCTTTTAGCTTGAGTGGAACCATCTTAGTTTCCTATCCGCTCTGGACAGTACGGGTTTGCCAAATTTTCACATAGTCGAGGTAAAGATTACCGGCTTCACCATTACCCGTTGCGGTATGCTTGAACAAACCGGCAAAGGGCTGACACTTATGCTCAGCCGAGGTAATGGTCGAGATGTCAAAGGTAGTACCAGCAGCAATCCGTGCCCCGTCCAGATAAAACCTTACGCTGGAGAGGTTGGACAAGTCCATACGAATAATGTGATAGGTTCCGTCTGTGACGTCTTCCCCAGAATCGACGTTAACGGGGGTTCCCGTGTCATCTGTAGCACAATGGATACTGAGGTCTTCTACTGCATTGATCGAACCAACGCCCGGACCAATGTCGATCCAAGCACCGGTATCAGGGGCAAAATAGTTACCGGCCGTTAGGTCAGCAGGGATATCATCACCGATACCAAGGATCGCGTGATGACCACCTAGGTCATTTCCGCCACCGGTCTCGTACTTAAACCTCCACTCGCACTGAAGGAAGGTCTCTTCTCCAACGATGCCGCTAGAGAACCGCAGATCGTTACCATGAGTAAGAAATGCTTTCTGGTCAGAACTAGCAGTAGAGGTTAAGCACTTGACAGCACCAAACTCTTCATCCGGCAGAGCATCAACTGTACCCGTGGATTCAGTGACGGTCCAAAGACTAGGAGAAGTCTCCATGTCGGTCGTCATCGTGGTGAAGTCGTCATAGAAGTACAAAGGTGCTTGGATGTCCGTGGTCTCGCCCGTACTACGTTCGTACCGACGCCAAATCTGGCCGCTAGCCAGCCGTTCAGTTTTTTGGCCTGTTGCCATTTATAATCTCCCGTGTACGCCATTTACTTCGCGTACTGCTCCCTCACACCAAAGGATTAGTTCCCGAGGTTCCTCGAACCCCAAATACGAACGTAGTCCAATTTTAGTTCACCGATAGGTATAAGAGAGGCGTCACCCGTTTGTACACCCACGCACACGAAAGGCTGGAGCACGGTATTTAGTGCATTGGCCATTGTAAACGTTGTGCCAGAAGCAACACGTAACCCATCGACGTAGTATTTTATGTTGGCCGGACTGGTTAGATCAATCCTAAACACCCGGTAGTTGTCATCAGCTATGACGGTGGTCCCGGTGCTTGTGTCGTCATTGTCGGTGGAACCATCATCGCTTTCAGCCAGGATAGCCCCACTACCATCAAGCCTAAACATGGCTTGTATCGCGATGTCATCCAGGAAAGCCGGACCCAAAGGACCAGCTAGCCCAAAAGCCATTACGGCATTCTGCCTAGCCGACGTACCCGCAGAGGGCAAGACCGGAAACTTGATACGAAACTCCACCTGAGCATGTTGGGACGGTCTAACACAACCCCAATCGTTAAAGGAAAGCCTGACCCCCTGCCAACCGTCAGTCTCGGCTAGGGCTGGATCAGAGTTGTCATGGACCAAGCGTATCGCCCCGCATGGCTCGTCTTGAGCCCCTAGGATTTTACCTGAGCCGCTTTCCTCCACTGCCCACCGTGTACCATTTATACCTGTACGCAGACCATAACCGGTGATCATGTGGCGATCGTTAGGCGGGAAGTCCCCGGCCTCTTCATCCTCGGGATCGTGACCGGCTGAGGTTCTTACATTGCTAGCGTCCCAGGCGTCAGGGTCTCCCATGAAATCATCGAAGAAGTGGAACGCTGACTTATAGATGTCGATAGTTTCCCCTTGGATTCCCATCATTATCTCCTAAAGAGAACCCCAGAGAGGGTAAGGTCGATTAAGACCCCACCCCCTATGAGGGTCCGTGGTTAGCTAGCGACAAAGATGTTTTCGTCGAAGGTTCCCATCTTGATACTCTTCACGTCACGCGGGCTATACTCGCACCAGTTGTAGTACGGGGCCTGCAAAAAGTCCGTAACAGCATCGGAGCTACGAACCGGAATAAAGATGTTGCTGTAGCCCAGGACAGGTCCCAGGAACTCACAACGACTTCTAAACTCTGACTGTGTACCAGCACGATCGAGACGCGGCGGTACATACTTGCGGAGGTTTTGTCCCCCAAGCTTCAGAACATACACAACGCCAGTCGGGCAGTTGGGGCTAGTCATGATACGATAGACCTTGCCATCGTACATATAACCCATGCCCTGGAACCCCGCCTTGACGTTTAGGGCCGTACCCTGCACGTCGTAACGTACCAACTGTGAGGTACTGTCGATGTTTTCCAGGAAGCCCAGCATCGTACCAGCCGTCATGACAATGGTGTCAAGCTGAGACCCGTAGGCATCAACGAAACCACCGATGTACTTGTTGAGCAGGTCACTGGAGAGTGCTCCACTTTCGCCGGTATTCACGAGACTCTGGAACTGTGGATAAACCTCAAGGTCAATCCCAAACACCCGGTTGGCTGCTCCCACCGTACCAGAGCTAGTTCGCACCCAGTCTGCCAGACCTGAAGGTGATACCACTGCGTTAGCTGCCACCGATGACTCAGCGGAAAACGGAGTGATAAAATAAGCTGCTGAGTTAAGAGTCGTGCTAACAGAATCGGCCCTAGTCTTCAACCTAATAGTCTTCCGGGTATAGTCTACACCGGCTACCCAGGTGGGTTCAACGTGTTCTGTCCCGGTAGCATTTGCTGCGGTGGTGCCATCAGACTCCCAAAGCCGAATTGCTAGGCCAGGAAAAAAACTTCTAATCCGCCCAGTGGTAAGCGTAAACTCATGTGAGAGGCCTGTAGCATCAACTACTTCACCAGCAGCAGTGAAGCCACCAATATTCTGAGACAGGGTTGCCCCAGTTGGGGCTTCCTTCCAAAAGGCGTGGACCTCAGAGAGGGCTTCTCTCATGGCCGCACCCTTGATAATCTCGGCAACCGCACTTCCCACAGAAGCGTCAAGCTTGTCGGCCCGCAGCAACTGGAGGGGAATGTTGAAGTTACCATATCCCTCTTTCAACTGGAGTTCCTTCTGGATGAAACCAGTATTAGAGATTTGGTTCATGTTCTGCCAGGTCTGTACAGAATCAGTACCATAGATACCAAAGTTAGTGGCCGGGGTGGCCGTTGTTCCGAAAGCACCCGAGAGGTCCGGTGATCCACCGAGAGGCGAACGCCACCCATGTGAACCTGACATTGAACCAGAGAACGTGTGCTTTACTTTCCAGTCATGTCCGAGACCTGACTTGTAGACGCCCGTAGCAGTTGGGATAGCCTGGGCGACAACAGGGTCAAGTTCGGGTAACGAATCTTCGATACCCTGGTCGATTTCGACCTTGATGATATCGGCGATGGTGTCCATAAGGTCAGCCATCTTTTCATTCTCCCTGCTCCCTTCTTGAACGCTACTTCTGGAGGTTTTTCTCCGTCTGGCGTTCGACTAGACTCTTGTAAATGTGATTGTCATATGCTATGCCATCCGTCGTGTTAGGCCGTTCCTTGGGCAGAGTCTTAAGATAGTCATCCATACGTCCACCTTCTGGGCTTGGTCCCACGGTCACGTTTCTCTCCCCGAGGTCTTCCGGCTTGATGCCGAGAGCCTTTGCTGTATCAGCGGTAGCCTTGACTCCACTGTTAAAGGTCTCCCAGGTCATGCCCTTCTCGGGGGTGATGCGTCTTTGAATCTCCGCTTCGGCTAGCTTAACAAGAGCGTCTCGCTTAGTTTGATCTTCACAGAGGGCCTTAAGTGCGGGGTTCTGTCCAAGAGCCTCAGCAATCTTTTCACGATATGCAGCGGTTCTCTTGTCCGTTAGGTCCCGTCCCATGGCCGAAAACAGGTCGGCGGGCAACACACCCGATTCCTGCACAGCTTTGTCTAGGGCGGTTAGCCTATCCAGACGATCTTTGGGGATCGCAGGTGCTGGCGTCGCGGTATTCGGGGCTGTGGTTGTGGACTGTGTGATGAACTGCTCGATGTCTTCCTCGGACATTCCAAGTGCCTTTGCTCCACGTCTGAGTGCATCAGTATCCTCCCCGGCCATGGCGGCCTTCAGGTCGTTAAACCCAGAGATTGCAGTCTGATAATCAGCCATCTTTGCTTCGGCATCCCTAACCTTCTGTGAGGCTTCCTGGAGTCGGCGATCCGCCGCTTCGTTCTTCTGGTGGGCAGCAAGCAGTTGCTTGACCGAGATAGGATCACCGTCTTGCCCATCAATGGTAGGGCTGACCGTCACATCGTTCAGGTCCAGGAGGTTTCCGTCTTTGTCAAAAAGGTCCATGGTGTATTAGTTCTCCCTCCCCCTAACCTGGGGGCTGTTGGTCCGCCGTTTGTAGCTGGTCTTGTAGCTGTGGCGGCATCTGGCCTGACGTGCCCTCCGTACCATACGGAGTTTGTCCAGCCATCTCTTCAATTCGTGGTAGAGCATCGGGGAATCCACCAAGAGCAGATTCGTGATAGTTCTTCCGATCCTCAAAATAATTCTTCACCTCTTCAGAGGCTAGCGTGAAAGTCGCACGCTCCATGAATGCCTCAATAACCATAAGGTGTATGGGGTGCTTGTCGTGTGGCGATACGTCTACGGCCTTCGGCGTTTTGCCGTCGTTCCACTGTATAATGTTCCTAAACATGCAGGAGGTAATCGCGTTGACAACTGATCGTCCAGCAATACCCGAGGGGAACCCAAGTTGATCCCTGTAGTTTATCCACTCAAAGTCATTAGGGTCGATCTGACCGGCCTGCCGCAACATCCAGAGTTCTTCTTTACGCTTGTCGAGGTTTTTAGGTTCACGGTCCTTAATGTCTATCTCGACCTCGGACGGGTCGGGAATCGGATTATCGTCGTTGAGGGCCATAGCGCCAGTGTTGGGGTCTAACACTATTCCGGCTACTGCATCGTCGATGTTCGCCATGTAGATCAGGCTCTGCCCGTCTAGAAGGTCCTTGGCTCTCTGGAGAAGCGCCCTATAGTTCTGGGCCATACACTCCGCCACTGATACCCCCACCGGCACTAGCGACAAATTCGAGGTCTCATACAAGAGGCCCAGAGCCGGGCTCGATTCAGCCCTCCCAGGTGCATTACCCGAGAACAGAGGACTCTCGTCGCTAAGCCGGTCCATGATTTGGTTGCCCATGCTGGCTATTCGGCCAGGGAAGTCACCAGTGTTTACTGGCTGTATCCTTTCTATACGAGCGTTGGGGGCCGAGTAGTCCTGCTCATAGAAGACAGCACGCGGTGACGTGGTGGCCTTCAGGTGTTCTTTGCGAATACCCCAGGTAGACGGGATCAGGGTATACCCGTAGTTGTCTAAGTCTTTCACATTTTGGAAGAGGTTTTCGAGCATCTGCTCTACTTCCATGTTGATCGGGATAAGCGGACCACAGAAAGAGCGTCCCCAAAAACCGCCAGTATGATTGTAGCGTGCAATCGCTATCGGCATCACGGGCTTGTCTTCAGTGGGCATCTTTGAGAAGTCAGAATCCTTGAGGACGTGAGTACCGGCTACAGCAATGTAGCGGTCTACTCTATTTCTGGTGTCTGGAATCCACAACTCTACTAGCTCTATCTGTGCTTCGTCATCAGGCTCTTTATCCGTATCCGAGCGTGGTCTATCCTTGCGTGGCAGTCCAGTTACCTGTGCAGCGTGCCCTTCGTTAACGTCGTCATTGTCGTTCTTCTTTTCTCCTGGGCTAACCCAATAGACCTCCATAGCGTCTGTCTTTGTGGAGAATGAGAAGTCCGGTCGTTGGTCCTTCAACCACTCCAGGGGTACTGAGCGATGCCGTATGATGCCTATGGCGTCTTCCACCCGCGTAGGCTTAGCTGGCAATGGTAGCAACTCCCACGGGGGAATGGTCTCCGTGACGACTTCCAGTGAAGCCGACACATCCTTGTTCACCCAGGTAGCTACCCCTATGGTACCATACATCAGGAGACCTTCCATGAGATTCATCCTGATCTTGTCCGGGCAGGTTGGTGCCACTAGCTCGTCAAGTATTACACGGGCAACAGCAGCTTTGCGTTCTCCATCAAGCGACAGAGATCGTGCTCTGGCCGTGGGGCCTGTGTCAATACGCATAAGGCGTCCAAGTTCCCTCTGATACTTGTTGAGAGTATCCTCGTACCTCATGTTGAGTTTGCCTTCAGCACTCTCCCAAGTCCGCTGGACGCGGCCCGTCTTGTATGATACAATGGAAAATCGACGGACCCCCTGCAAGTACCAGTAGTTGATCGCCCACTCTATAGAGAGTGGGTTACGGTACGTGCGTCCAGCAGCCACAGCCTGCCGTATTGACTCGGCCAGACGCGATTTGTTCTTGGGCAGTTGAACCTTAATCATTAGTTACCCACGTAAATCATCAAATACTCCCCTGGTTTGTGACCCTGTGCTTGAAACCAATCATCTACTATCTTGGCTTTTACCCCACAAGTCTTATCCCAAGAGGCCTCTGTTTCAAAGTCCCCCACACACCACTGGGCTGCTGAGTCAATTATCCCATGCATCTCCACAAAACCCCCTAGATGCTTCATTACCTCTTCGGGTAAGTCAGACTCATTGTATACCGTCGTCGTATACATTAGGTATACTCCGGGAACAGATCAAACAAGACCACAAAGACCCAAGCCAGAAAAATCAACCATTCTTGCAAAGTGTGCATCTAGTCGTCTCCCATCTTTGACTCGAAGACAGCCTCTTCGGCGTCCGGAGTCTTGACTTGTGTCTCGTTGATGGTGTCCATATTCATTCGTTCGATGTGGCGCTGGTTACGCATCGTGTTTAGGGCAGCACCCGCCAACGCATTATCCATGTCGTCACCCTTAGAGGTTCTAGCGGCTAGCAGGGATGCCCAAAACTTGTCTTCCAACTCTGTCTGCCGCTGGTTGCTCTTAGTAATAAAGCCAAAATACTCCTGCAACAAACCCTTGTAGGCTGTGTCTTTCTCTAAACCTTGTCGGTAATATCCGATGGCAAAACCAAGGCACACCATACAAAACAACGCCTGTGTAATGATTATGAGTTCCATTTAGAGATTCCCACTTTCCCAGTGGGCTCCTTTCTCTCGGCTAGGCATATCGCCCATTAGTTTGTCCAAAACGTCACGTGGTATCTCGTCTAGTTCTAAGCCCCCAGCCGTCAATATCCCCGTACCTGGTATTGTCAATTCACCATCACGCAGGTAGTCGAGGTATGACTTTTTCTTCTCCGTGTTCTTTGGTGCTGGTCCGCCCTTCAGTACTTCGATGTACATGGCCAATGAATCAACAGCGTCGTCATACTCTAAGCCAGCCAGGTCTGGTGTGAAGTTCTCAATCTGGTTAATCAATGCCTTGTAGGGCCACTTGTCTTTGCGATCCTCTGGCAGCTTGATAAGACCACGCTTGAACCGCCATTCGAGAGCCCCAATCCGATCACCCTTGGAGAGACCACTACGATACTTAATGGGCTTGACCTGTGGGGTGAAGCCAGAAAAGTGCGACTGCTTTTCGCCAGCATCCCTGACCCGCAGCATGAACTCCTCTTGAATTGCTACGGCTTCTACGCCGATCAGGGGGACCTGCCACTTACGAGCCATCTCCCAAATAGTGCGTATAAGGTCGTCGCTACGAAGACGGCCCAACCACAGGTCTAGGCTCCATAGCTGGTTAAGACGGTCTAAGCCTAGAACATGGATAGCAGAATAGTCCGAGGTTGCCTTTGTGGTAGGAGCATAGTCCACCGTGATCGCACGGCGTAATCCTGAAAACTGGAATCCAAGAGCGCTTTGTCGGGGGACTAGGGTATACCTGCCGTCTGGGGTAGGTTGTGAGTCACTCCAAGCAATTTGAGTAGAAGACTGTAGGGGCTCTATGTTAGTCTCTTGGGCTGGGTCTCCTACAATCTTGTAATAGGTAGCCGCTGAATCTATACGAAGTGGTTTCTCTTCTTCAGTACCCGGTTCGCACATCATCTCTGACAGGAAGTGGTCTCCTAGCTCACGTCGTCGTTCCTCTATGTACTCTTCGTCATACTCTGCTGGCCAGAAGATTGTACCATCGGGCTTGACAACAGGATACATCTGGCAGTTCCAGAGGTCGGGCGAGGTTCGCGGGTCTTCCCCATTGATGATCTTCCAGAGAAACAACTTCTTGGAGATGGGCGTGCCGATCCAGAAAATCTGACAACCCTTGCGAAGCATCGGCAGCAAGACCTTAAAGAGTACGATTTCCAAGTCGCTGATAACCCGATCCAGGTTAGTACCAGTCTTGGGATCATACTCTGGGTCGTCTACTAGAAGAAGGTGGGGTCTCTCACCACGAAGGCCGTCGCTTGTAAAACCAGAACCCTTAAGAGTTGCTCTGTTGGCTAACCTCAGGTGGTGACGATTCCAGATACCCTCTCCCTTACCGGGGCGTAGTTGACCGAAATCCGCTACTATCCGGGGGTTGTGCTCGATTTGCATCATCAGGGTGTCAAAGCGGCTCTCCACCTTCTCCATCGTCGAAAGGACCATTTGGGTTTTGGAGCGAGGACGGGTGAGCAAGTTCATTAACGAAAACTCTTCGGCTATAATCGTTGACTTTCCCGATCCCCGGTGGGCACCAATGGCGTTTCGTTTGAATGCGCTCCTGTAGTACGCCCACTCTTGATGGAAGGGACTCGGTGTCACGAGGCCATCGTAGTAATACGCTTCGTCGTGCATTAGGTAGTATTGGCGAAAAAAGTTCCATGCCGTTACAAACTCCTCTGGGGTAGACTGTGCCCCAACAAGGGCAAGCCTTGCTAGCTTTCGACCCTCGAGGGTCAGGTCGCCATAGTCGTCTGGTAAGCTAATGTGCCTGGCTCCAGTATCGGTGGTCGGTTTCCTTCTGTCCGAAGGGCTCTCGTGGCACTAACTGTACTTCTATTACAGTAGACATGATGTCGTTGGCCGCCTTGTCCAAACAATAGATTATGACTGACTTAGCACCCTTGGCGAAACACGCATCCGGCATACAGATTTCCACAACACCCAGCATGTTAGTACCGTCTACTAGGACAACGCCACCCTCAATGAACGTGCCGATCGTGCCAGCCACCTCGGTTACTACAGTGGTAGTAGCGTCTCCCTCACGAATGTAGGAAAGAGCCAACTCCGACTCGTCTACTCCGCCTACCCCGACTCCTGTAGACGCTGACGAATCTTGCAGAAAAACCCGCAGAATCTTGCTGGTCGTACCCTTTCTAATGTTTAACTTCATAGCTTACTGCATTCCCCCCGTCATATTCTGCATCCTACCATCTAGGGCTATCAGAGTATTATCA
>SDBU01000554.1_pt1 | contig 52044 bp, 110 predicted proteins | sample 2277071 | NCBI WGS metagenome assembly SDBU01 (sample SAMN10397929, study PRJNA504765) | marine sediment metagenome | isolation source: marine sediment core GS08_GC12, 126 cmbsf | place: Arctic Ocean: Gakkel Ridge, Loki's castle | collected 2008
TGACCCTGACCGGGGCCAGGAAGGGCACGACGGCTGATGGGGTGCACTTTACCGGGGCCAATACCTCCAACATAAACTGTGGAGCCATCCACGATAATGCCGCGACCCTGTGGCTTTCTTTCAGGTTCAAGTTTGACCAGCCCTACGCGGCAGGCAGTGGCGACCAATACATCTGGGGTAAATTCCTTGATGCCACTCATTTCATCTGGTTGGTGTTCAAAACCGCGGACGGCAAGCTCTACTTCGAGGGGCAGGATGGGGGAGCTAATGACTTCAGCATAGCAGCTCAGGACGGGGCAGCGGACATAGAGGCATGGAACGCCAACCAGTGGTATTGTGTTCTCACCTCCATCTCGGCGGCAAATGACGTGAGGTTGAGGATAGATAACGGAACCGTTGTTACCGTTGTCACGGCAATAGCAACTCCTAACGGTGGGGACTTTATTATCGGGGACTTCGATGACCCGGGCGCCGGCACGGGATTTGAGGGAGTCATAGCGGACTTCGTAGATGGCACAGATGATCTGACTGCTGCCGAGGAAACCGACCTCTACAATGGCTACCCGCCAGCCGATACAGTGAATTCCTACCCCCTGGACGAGGGCAGGGGAGTCACGGCCTACGATAGAGGCTCCGGGGGTAATAATGGCACTCTTGATACCAGTGCTACCTGGGCCTTTGGCCAGGTGCAGCAGCCTGTGTTGAGCCTGGATGGGATAAATGACCACGGCCAGAGCAGCGCAGGGGTGGATATTACCGGAGCATTGACAGTGGTCTGGGCGGGAAAGCTGAAGTCAATATACAATGCTCTTGTTCTGAGCGACCACGACCTGTGGGAGCTTTTCATTGACAACAACAACAATTATCACCTGGGCTTTAACCCCATTACAGACGAGTTTAGATTTCAGGCCACGGGAGGAGGGGACACCGGCTATGCGGACTTTGAACCTCCCATCGCCATAGATGATTACGCTATTATAATTTGCACCCAGAAGAATGGGCAGCTAAGGACATATTACAATGGGTTGGTGGCAGACTCAGGAAACTTATCATGGACTGAGACTATGCCGGGGTTAGCTGCAACAGCCTACATTGGCGCAGAAGATACCCCTGCCTATTGGGACCCCAGCAAGCCCCTCCTTGTTGGCCTTATCGATGGAGCTTTCACCCCACCCCAGGCTCTCGCCTTCTCACGTTACCTGAAAAACATCTTCAACCTTCCAATTGTAATCTAGGAGTCAACGATGCCAGAACCAACAGAAGTCGAATTGGTAAAGCAGGCGGAGGAGTATGAAGCTAAGCGCGTGGCCTTGACGCAGTTTGCCCGCCTCACCGATACCACAGGGCAGATGCAGTCCAATATCGCCCGTATGGAGCGTGAGGGCACAACCAATGCCCCTGCCCTGGACCAGAAGAGCCCAGCGAACGCTGGCAAGACCCAGTATGAGATTGACCAGGCTATTTTAGCTCAGAAGGCTGGTGAGAGGGATGCCCTGGTAGCGGCGAACAGTAAATTCTTTACAGTAGAAGAGTCAGAAAGGAGGAGTTATGAATACTGACATCCATCTGGTTATAGTAGCGCTGGCCGCGGCTATCGGGGGGATCCTGGCGGCTTACCTGGGATACCTCGATAGTGGCGAGCCTTTCAACAAGAGGAAGTTCGGCAAGTCCGTGGTCGCGGCTGTGCTTGCCAGCGTTGGATTCGCCATCGGCTACAGCTTTGCCGACGGCATTGGGGTAAAGGACGTTTTCCTGGCTATACTCGCTGGGGCCGGTTGGGATAGCATTACCAATCGAGTGCTGGGGGCCTTCGCTGTTAGAAAACCCGGGGGTTAATCATGGTTGAGAACTATAGTGGACTCGATGCCCGCATAAAAAGGGAGCTGGAACTCATTCAGCAGATGACTGACCATGACCTCCTTATGAAGATCGCGGAGAAGGTGATTCAGTTGGAGCACAAAGTTGGCTTACAGGACAGAAGGCTATGGGGTCTCGCCAGTATCTTTGCCCTAGCCTTTCTCCCAGTGCTGGTCAAAACCTTCCTGACTTGAATGCTGACTGGTAAGGCCGGATCCTTTATTTAGCGCAGAACCCTCTTTCCATATTGCCCCTTGACATACTTCTCCGGGTCGTGCGGTTCGTGCTTTTTCCCCTGCCGGTAAGGCTTCTGTCTGTCATACTCCGACTGATACTTTGACCAGTTCAAAATGTGGATACCGCTGCTGTTTTCACTGATGCGTTCCGATTTGACACACTTCTCCAGTGTTTCCTCCAGGAGCTCAATCGAGATATTTAATGTTCCTGCTATCCAGTGATGCGGATAGGGCACCCCCGGTCCGGCAGCGATAATGCCCTCCATTCGGCAATTACCAGCCAGAACCAGCAAGTCGCACCATACCCCCCGCTGCGCCGGGCTGAAGTCAAACCTGACCGTCCCAGTGAGCATTTCATTAACCCATAATTTTATCCACCTACGAGTCATAGCTTCCCCCCTCTCTTAACAATCTCACCCCCCTTAGAAGAAGAAAAGAAGGAGATAAAGATATAGAAGAAGAAGTAGGCAAAGTTACTCCAAAAGTTACAACTTTATCGTCCTTTTCAAAGCTAACGGCGCCCCAAATAACCCATCTGCACCTGATGCTTTTTAGTAATTTTAACAGACCTGCGAAAACAGTTACTCGGCAGGTTACAAAAAGGTTACTCCAAAAGTTACACTTTTTCATACCTACTCGTTTAATTCCCAGTCAGCGAGTTCGTTGGCGATCTTATGCACGAAGTCATCTGGTATCTGAGATACTGTCTGGATCTCCTTATTCTCGCATCGATCCTGGATGTAGGCAGTGACCTTCAAAGGAGCCCATCCCAGATTGGCTATTGACCGTAGTATTCGATCCCGGTCTTCTTGGCAAGCCTCGCCCCCTTGCCCTTCCACAATGCCGGTAGTTGCCTCCTGCTCCTGCCGTGCGACTTCCCCAGTGGGGTCCAGCACTTCTTCCGGGAACAGGTCTAAAGGCACTTCATCTGTATAGGGTTCGGCTAGCAGAACCTTAGCCGGCGGCAACTGCGCTATCTGAGCTAACGCCGAAAGTTTAATGTCCTGCTTCAGGTGCATGACATGGACGGTCTTGGTTTTTATCCCTGGGGGTGATACCTCAATCGGTCCTAAAACTAACGTTAGGGGCAGCATACTGCACCGCCCGAGTATGCCCTTCAGTAGCTTGACCATAGAGTTAATGTTCAGGATGGAGTAGAACGAAGTAGTGTCTATCTGCCACACCCCAAGGCCGCTTACATCGGGGAGAAGGAATTGCAGGTTCATAACCCGCCGGCACCTCTTGGCCATATACTGGTCACACTCCTGGGGGTCGCAGGGCAGGCCATCTATCCATTCCCATTGCTCAGTCTCATGGCCGGCCATCGCCCCCGTGGCCACATCCACCTTCCTTCTGGATGTCTGCCCATCCCCGATGCACACAAGCCCCTGGGTCGTTGAGTAGGCCCGGAGCCACTGCTGTGAGAACTGGGACGAATCCTCCGTGGGAAACATAATTGACAACTCTTTGGGCTGTTCGCCGTAAAACTCAGCTACTTCTGACGGAACCACGAAGTAATCGGTGGCCTTGGGATAAGGTCGCTTCCCTGGTCGCTCTACCTTGATGCCGAGGTGAATCTTGCCCAGCCTGGGCATCCGCACAACATCTGATATGCCTTCTATTGGACTCACTTGAACCTCCTTTCTTTATACCGACAAATGATTTTCAATACAAGCTGTGTGCACTGCATCTGGGTATTTTATGCCGCCTAAGCCAGAACCCGTGGTGATGACGGAGTAGTATTGTTCGCCGGGTTCTATAGGGTAACCGCACTCGGCACATTTGTAGGCTTTCTGAGCCCGTCTGAGATCGGCAATCCGCCCCTGTCCTTGCAATCTGATTTTCTCCATATCTGTTGCCACTTGGCCTCCTTACAGTAATCGATGCTGTAGCACGGGGATATCGTTGTTGAAGTCCTCGAGCTTTACCAGGTATTGCTGGCCGGCGCCGGTGCCTCTTTTTACCCCCACCAGGAGGATTTTCTTGAAGGGAATGGACAGGACCTGCTTTGTATCCCGGAAGGTGAGCTGCCAGGAGTGACAAAACCGCGATAGGCTTATAAACAGCGAGGCATCGATACCCTTGGCATTGAGCTCGCGGAAGATGTGGCGCTGGGTGATTAGCTGGCAGAAAACGCCACCTTCGACTCGGCCAATGACCTGTTTATCCACGAAGACCAGGTTTTCATCTGACATAGATCATCTCCTTTCTGGGTGCCGTGTATAAGACCTTGGAGCAAGTAAAGCATTGCAGGCCGTCTTCGCAAGGGTATAGCCCAGAGGCATCACGGGCCCCGCACTTTTGACACCTCATTCGCCAGGGTGCGCGGCCCCCACCTACGAGCACCATTGGAGGTAGAGAGATCTTGTGCCAACACTTCTGGCAGAAGATGCCCTTGCCCTGCTTGAGCCGGTAGCGTTTGACGTAGATCTCATCTCCGCAGCCGGCACAAAACATTGTCTCTCCGAGTCGATGCCTGCCTCTCAATTTTACTCACTCCGGGAGTTCAATAACGACGTTGCCGCCCTGGTTCCAAGTGGCTCTTGCAAGGTGCTCTTTCTCCACCAACTCCACAACAATAGCCTGAACGGCATCGTCTTCTGCCTGTTCCAGCGCCTTCATCAGGCGCTGGAGGGTAAAGAACTGTTCCGGTTTGAACTCTATCCGGTAAGTGCCCATATAGTCCTCCTATTTCTTGAGAAATAATACTTATTATCTAGCAATCTCTGTCAAAGGTGACCTGATTACCATACTCATCCTGGAAGCAGCCCTTAGCGTCTAACTTAGCTTCTTGAGGGAAAGCCATAACTATCACTCGATAAGCCCCAGGGGGAAGCCGGAAATGTGACTCGCCACCGCGCTCACCTATGAATAGATTTCTTGAACGGCATTGTAGGATTAACGCGTCCGCATAGGGGATACCTACTGTCTTAGAAACCCATATCTTGGCACCTTGTTCTAAGAGACTGCTGATCAGGTCCTGCGACACTCCCAGAGAGGCCATGTTATTCATCTGGCTTTTGAGGCCCTCCGCTTGGGCATCAAGTCGCTCACATACCTCCTTTTTAAGCTCCTCAGCTCTGCGATCAATGTGTTCCTTGGCTAGCACGATTATTTGTTCTAGGCCCATTGGTGTTCCTCCTTTCATATAACGTAGTTTATGTTTATACTGTTGGTAGCCCTGCGAGTCTATAAAGCTGATTGATGTCTTTATTAGGTATATCAAAACGCCTAACAAGGTCGCGATGGTCTTTCCCGGTATATTGGTTAAAGGTATCCTCTCCCTTTAGCCACCTAGCAATCAGCTTGAGTTCGGCTCTGGCTATCTCCAAGTCACTTCGAGCTTGGTAGGCATCCCACTCTTCACCTTCTCGCCTCTTAATATCCCCAGCCTTGTTCGCCTCTTCCTTTGTCAGTAGAAATTTCATATCCCTCTCCTTTCAATATTTTCTTCGCCCTTGCCCGCAGGCATTGCCGGTGTTCTCACAAGCCTTGCAGTCGCTAAAGCGGGTAGATACGACCACTGAGGAGTCTGGATCCAGTTCCTTTGTTTCAAGCCGACCTGTCCCCTCACACTCCCCGCAGGGGATCTCCTTCAGCTTCTGGAGCTGCGCCTCGACACCGGCTTTCTGCGCCTCGAGAAACAAGACCTGCATTTTGATTTGTGATGTGTCCATAGTGCCTCCTTTATTTTTCTAAAACCTGGCGGATGGTGTCTTCTTTGACCTTTTTCCTTGACTCCATGCGCTCAATCCACTTTATTACTCGCATAGCTATAGGGAAGATGTCTTGATGTGTTTCTATGCGCCAGTCCTCGGCCTCAGCTTTTTCCATAGCCTCTTTCACTCCTTTAATAGAGACAACCCTTCGCCCCACCGAGTCCTCCGCTGGTTCTCCTGTCTCGTCAACTCGAAGCTGTAAGTAGCCAAAGAGGGTATCGTTCTTATCCCAATCCGTTAGAATAGCTTCTCCAGGAAGATAATCGTTGGCTACTATATTGACGAAGCGTAGCCATCGGAACCAATCACCCTCTTGAAGCTCGACCACATTCGGATTACCATAGACCCATTTCTTTCTGAATGTTGCTTTTAGCATCTCAATCTCCTTTTTACCTCTCTAGTAGCGTGTGGTGTAAAGCACAGTATGGGCAACGCGCCATCTTGTGATAAAGCTGCTGACTATTGCCCCCAGTTCCTCTTTTGACCCGGGAAAGGCTAGGCTGCTATCTATCTCCCAGAAACCCCAAGCAGCTTCAGCCAGGGAAAGCCAAGCCTCCCTGTAAGCCTCCTTAAACTTTTGCAGGTCCTTGTCCTTACTCACGCTCCAACAGCCTTCAGTGTGGCAGACTCCATCCTTTAGAACCTGTTGGCAACGAAAGCATTTATTTAGGATGAAGCTGGCCCAAAACTCCTCCCAGCTTTTTTGAATAAGCTGATCGATTTCCTGCGATAGAGACATTTTGTTTATTTGCTCTGTGTCCATGTCAACCTCCTTCTTTTTTAATAGCCCACAGCGAGCTGGACGTATAGTGCTGTAGTTGTTCAAAGTCGTGAGGTGAGAGTATCTCCTGAAGCGCCGCAGCCAACGACTCGGTTGCACATTTACTGCACAGCTCCAAAGTGCGCTCCTCAATGTGGGCCCAGGTGATAACTACTTTCACACCATTTTCAAACTCAGCTTTTTGGTAATTCGGCCAATAGTCCTCCATTAGAATCCCGCAGCTGTCGCAACTATAAGCGGTTCCCATGATATTCCTCCTTCAAATAATGTCTATTATTTATCTATCAAAGTTTGGATGTAATCCCGTGTGTGTATCAGGTTGGTTATGATGAACCCCAGCCTTCTGTTCCATTTAGCATAATCAGGTGGCAGTGTCGGCACCAGGGCAGCACTCTTTTCAAAAATGCTTCGTGCCACTTCTGCGGCTGCGCCAGCCCGGTAGTGTAGGTCCTCCTGCATTTCCTGCGTGAGTGCAGCCAAATTGTTAGCATATGCCTCCAGTTGTCGAGTTACCATCTCTTGATCCATGTTAGCCTCCTCAATATAAGCGATATTATGTTTTGCTCTTCTTTACTAGGTCGGAAATGAGGTCGCTATATAGAGCCATAATGATTTCGTGGCCCCACTCTTTATCAGTTATCAACCAAGCAAGGAAGCCGGATATACAGTATTGGACCCCAGTCACTTCGCAGTGCGCTTTGAAGAGGTCATCAATATTCATCCTAGTCGTAAAGAGTAGATCCATGCTTCATCTCCTTTAATATAAGACGCATTATATTTTGATACCTACCTCATCGCCCCAGGTTTCCCACCCGAAGCGATGTTGGCGACCAAAGAGCTCCAATCGTGGCTCTTCTGATAAGGCCTCAACCATATCGTAGGAGCAATTCGGCTTCTGAGAGTGGCCTAGCGGCGGGGCGTAGATAAATGTAGAGAAATCATAGCCGCTAGAGCCGTGTGGCCCGATAAACTTCGACCGGGGCTTACCTTTGACACCTAGAAGCAGGTGTTCGGTCTTACCCCTTAGCCAATAGCCCAGACCCATCTTTGTTTTGATCCAGGTGCAGGTGGTGATATAGCGGAAGCCCCAAGCCTCCAAAACATGGAGAGCCTCATGTAGGTGAGCGTTTGTCGTCCATAGCCAACACTGGCAGTCCTTGTCCGCCCACTCCGACACGGCAATGGCAGCTATTTGGTCAATGGTCATTGTGGGATATTTCACTCCGCCCCTAACGGTAGGCCGGTCTAGTTTCTGACCGTATCGCCAGGGAGGATCAGCGAGTATTGTGCGATACAACAAGCGATTCAACCTCTCTTATTCTTTTTAGGGTGTTTAGGATAAAAGCCACTCCTTGCTCGACCATCCTCTTTTCATAGTCAGTATCAGTGTCCTCGTATTTGATTTCTAACCCTTCGTTTCCTTTACTGGTGAATAACATTAGTTCTCCCTCCAAAGATAAGGTGCATTATTTATTTTCGGGAGATGCTGGCCCTCTGCCTTCCCGAACCGCCCATACAATAGCTTCAGTGAGCCAACCCTCATATTCGCTTTGAAGTTCTGCCGGTATGTTTAGAGTCACCTGTGCGTTGCCCGCTTCCAACCCGTCAACTAATGCGCGTAAGCGCCATATAGCATCAGCACGATATGAATCCATATGGCCCTCATACCGCAAACCTTGACCGTCCCAGCCCTTAGCACGCAGGTCTTCTAATTTGGTGAGTAGTGTGCCAGCGTAGGTGGCAATAAGGTGAAGTATGCGCGTGTCAGGTGATGCCCCCTTCCACTTGGGGTTGTTGCTTTGTTCCCGCAACTCATCCTGAAAGACATAGCTAAACTCCCTTGCAACTGGTCCTAGTAGTTCTCTCAACTGGCTGTCATGTGTGAATCGTCTTTGTTGTTCCAACACCGCCGCTTCATATCTGGCGAGAAGATTTTTCAGGAAAGGGAGCCGATCGATAGTGAATGTTATGCTGGCAATTCGACTCCTACTGAACACCTCCTCCTGGTCTTTAGCTGGGATTGGCGGCACCTCTGGTTCTTTCTTTCCCCTTTCCCACCAATGCTTTTTCATGTTTGTCTCCTCCTTATTTATTTTTCAAGTAAAGTAAAAGGGATATCCAGGCGCTCTGCAAGGTTGGCGCCTAGCCTGTTTAAGCTCTTTCTCTTTTCTTCACGATCTAGCATAAAGGCCCGGCATTCCGCATCTCTCCTGATAATATCTCGTAATTTTTCCTCTGCCCTGAGTTTAACTACTTGTATGAACTCTTCTTGGGTGCAGTCCCTAGCCTCAATTTCTATAGCGAAACTGATGGTGGAAGCAACGGGCACTACAAACAAGAGCCAGACCACGATGGTATCCTGTGGATGCCATCGTGGAGAAGCCTGCTGGACGGTGATTCTCTCTACTTCAGCCTCGTAATTTAGTAGCTGTATTTTCATGTCCTCTCCTTAATATAAGTGTTATTATATTTTGGACTTCCTCTTTCTCGTATCATGGCTGTCGATATGCTTAGACAAATCAGCCATTGGGAACTTGGCCTCACACTGGCAACAAAATACTGGCTCATCTTTCAAGGCAACATAGAGGTCACCCGTCTTTCTGTGGGGGTAATAAACGCCTACCATCGGTCCCAGCACCGGGGTTATGATTGTTCTGCCCGTCCCTTTAGCCATATCCCAGGGGGATCGGCTACACGAAGGGCACGGTGATAAGTGCTCATCTCCCCTGTGGGGATCATCCCACGGATAAGTAGCTCCTATTAGACGGCTCGGAATAACCCTCACCTCAGCGGTTCCACCGCATAGTAGACATAACTTTTCCATATTCACCTCGCACATAATGTTATTTATGTTTTGTTGCCCGCAGTCAAGGCCCTTAGAACCCGGTCATACATTGCATCCCTAGCTTCTTTAGTCTCATAGTAGATTGAGCCTTCCGTCCCTTTGTAATTCCATCTCAACCTGAATTTTTCCTTGCCAGACAAAGGGCTGTAATCCTCCTTAACTAGAAATCGCAATCCAGCTAGCATCAGGGTAACCGTGTCATCGCCAATGTATTTTTCCATAGTCTCCTCCTTTAATATAAGATGCGTTATTTAACACTCGAGAAGATAATGCTTGTGACCTGGCTTATCCGGGCAATCGTGCGGGTTAGCCGTGCCACCTGGGAATTTATCCTCTGATAGTTGCCATTTACTAGAGATGCCGGTAGGGCTCTGCATATTAGCATGAGCTATTGCTTCGTCCATGGGTAAGTTCGTGCAGATTGCCCAAACAACAAGTGCCCGGCTCCCCAATGTAAAGAACGATGGAGCTACAGCTGGCTTTTTCATTACCCAAAACCTCCTTAATATAATAGCTCTTATTTATTTTTTCCGCTTGAAGATGTAGCAAAGGTCACCTCTGTTGACAAGTTCCCATCCTTCCTCACCATAATGATTGAGCCAATCTTCAAAGTGCTCCCGAGATGCTTGGCTACCCCCTTCATCTGTTCTGAGATCAGCCCTTACAAAGAGAGGCACATTTTTGAACAGAATAACCTTATATTCGTATGCCTGCATGGTTCAACTCTCCTTTCAAATAAGAGTCATTATATTAAGCAGCTCTGGCCAGCACCTTCCCGAACATTTCAGGCCAGAGGGGATAGTTTAGGGTCGTTGAATCCATTGTAATTATTCTGAAGCGCACCACCCACAGCTCCTCGTCGGAGTTAATCCACTCCTGGCAGAAGTCAAGGGGTGTCTTTCCTTGAATGAGTAGACCCTGTTCTTCCATCCACTTGAACCCTTCATTTTCATAATCATCTCCGGTCATCCAATGGCCCCATTTGCTGGTTCGTTCCTTGTAGGGTTTCTGTGTCAACCGGACGATACCTTGCTGATTGCCCCCAACGCGAGGTAGCCGGTCGTAAGCTGCTGCATAATCCCCTGCGTGCCAGCTCATAGCATAGGCCTCATCCCAGGCTCGGCGCGTGCATGTTTTCCTCAATGCCAAGAGCGCTGGGGTGGTCCAAGCAAAGCTGATGATTCTCATGCTTTATCCTCCGCGCGATACTAGGTCTCCGAGTATGAGGAAGACCCAGCCCGGGGCCCAGGGGGTAAACTTCAGTTCTACAAAACGGAAGGTCAGCAGTTGCGTGGTTGCCTTATTCCGGAACGATACCAATGTCTCGGTTGGCTCCCAGTGTGGCAGTGCCCCAGAGGGTGATTGCCGCCATAGGCTAGTGGCTAGGCGGCGAATGCGGAGATCGCTGAGATCCCACCGCCTCAGATCAAAGGTCCTCTGACCGCTTTCAAGCATCTCCCAAAGGGTATCCTCGGCTTTGAATTCTATTCTTCCTTCCTGCTCTGCCATTTCTACCTCCATATAACAGTGTTTATATGTTTTCGGCCTCCAGCATTTCCCGCAGGTGCTTTGTCTGCCACTCCCGCTCGGCTGCTCTGGCTGCCCGGGCTACTTCCCAGGCTGCTGCCCTGACTGCCCCGGCTGCTGCGCTGGCTGGTGCCCCGGCTACTTCCCAGGCTGCTGCTCTGGCTGCCCAGGCTGCTTCCCCGGCTGGTGCCCCGGCTACTTCCCTGGCTGCTTCCCAGGCTGCTGCTCTGGCTGCCCAGGCTGCTTCCCCGGCTGCCCACAGTTCTTCCTTTGTTGCCTCACCTCTGGCAAATCTCCTAGCGGTCTCGATTACCACCCGCGGCCTGTTGTCGTTGGGGAACTTGGCCTCGAAGAGATGCAGGACATGCTCGGCGTAGTCAGCGGTCAGGAGGCGGCTTAGCCTGTCGCGCTTACCCTCTTCCTCGGGCAGGACGCAGCGCAGGGCCCAGTGGGCATCATCCAGGCCGTTGATTTCCAATACTTTCGTCAATGGGATGGGGGCGTCTTCGCCGTAGGACTTTACTCCGCCCAGAGCCTTGGCAAAGTCCCTGTAGTTGGGCTCGCAGGCGTTTGCCTGCTTGAGTAGCTTGAATGTCGTGTGTAACATGTTCCTCCTTTCATATAATAATGATTATATTTTCAACAGTTCTTCTGATTCCCGACTGAAACGGTTATAACAACCTCTACAAACCTCAAAATATATTCGTGAACGGAAATCCAGTCTACCTTCATAGAATGGCAGGCTGAAACAGTAAGGCCTATGACCTATTGATTCAACGCCGCAATCTTCACAATGGTAGTGCCATCCATCACTCCTAACCTTTACGCTCAATATCCCGTGATAACAGATAGGGCCATCGCACAGATAACAACCAGCCATTCAATAATCCTCCTCTCTTGTTGAATATAATCGCTATTATCTTTCAACATTCTTGCCAAACGGCTTGTTTGGATTGCTTGAGACACCCATCGTGCCAATATACCATCCCACCCTTTCTCCTCTCCAACCAAGATGCACTACATCCCCAATAATCTGAAGGGTATGTAATAGGCTGCCCACACTTTTCACACATTGGCTCTTTGCCACCTTCTCTGGTATGAAGTCTCATCGCTACTATACCAGGAGCAGCACCGGGAATACTTCTGAATTTCTCCGTGTCAGAGGACACTTTATTGTTTCTAGTTCCTGGCATTGTATCCATCCTCCTTCATATAATATCAGTTATCTATCGACAACTATCAGTCAAGTCTGCTATATCCTTTAATTCCGGGTAGTTCTCAATAATTCTTTTTTGTAATTCTTCTTCTCCATAATCATATCCAGAATGGTCAGTGACATTAGCAAAAATCGCCCACAGTATGACCTCTGCTTCCTTTTGAGATATTTCCATCTTTTTCCCTATTAGATAAGGTTATTTATCTTTTGTCTGCATCTTTACTGAGTTCCACAAAGAGGGCGAGCAGCTTGCGTAGGACCTCAAATATATCCTTTTCGCTACGGAGTTCACTCAGCCGTCGATTTAGACTAGCGGGGCTGTGGGCGATCCACTGGTCAAAGTAGGCCAGCATCCTAGTATTCAACAACCCATCCTTGGATTTGAACCTCTCTGCCGTTTCTATAGCTCGACCAAGTTTTTCAGCCGCTCCTGCTATAATCTGGGCGATTTCTTTTTCATGCTTCTTTCTACCGAACATCTACTCCCTCCTTTCAAATAAGAAGTATTATGTTTTTTCTGACCAAGACCTGCTAACTGCACCAGTATCTAGGTTTGTCACTTCGGTAATGAGTTTGCCATCTTCCTTATACTGCTTTATAGCACTATGGCTGAGCTTCCTCTTGAGTGAAGCCAGAACAACCTCAAAGGCAACTGGTTTGTGCCAGTATTCTCCTGAGAACATCGTATAGTGTTCCGCCAGTTCCTCATCTGTATGCGTCTCCAAGCATTTATTACAGATTAGCAGCCCTGAATCCAATTCCCCTCCGTAAGTTACGGAACCCATTGTCATGCCGGTTTCTTCCTCTATGCAAATAAGGCATCGGTTACATAAGCACCTAGCAGCAAAAGGGTGCTTGAAACAATGGGCAGCGATTCCTTTATATCGCTGGTTTGGAGTTCCCCTTTTCTTTTTTCGCCAAAATAACAGACTCATTTTTAGCCTCCTCAGATAATGTGTATTATGTTCGCGCTAAGACCTCAACCATATTTTCCCGCTTCTCATAGAAAAACCTCTGGGGGCTATAAAACAGCGGGCACCGAAGGTTGCGGCAGATCAAAATATCCCCCTTGGTATTCCACCTGAGCCGTTCCAAGGCCCCCTGGCATTGTTTGCAGTGTGTGGGGGGAATCACTACTTGCCGGGCTTCGGTAGCTACACGGAGCTTCTTGATTGATGCTGGGAATGTAGGGGCAACCTTAATGCTGTCACGCTCTTGCTGGCGCAGTCGGTAGGCATGTGTAGTCATCCCGCGCTCTCGCTTGAGCAGACGTGTTATGGCACTGGGAGTGTAGCCGAGTTGAGCGGCTATATCCTTACCCTTCACGCCCTGGCTAGCTAGTTCCAAGATTGCTTGCTTTTCCGCTGCGGTGATATTCCTACCTTTTGGCATCGCTGCTTGCTCCAGTAGTCAAAAGGAATTTGCTGTCGACCATGTGTTCATAGAGCGTCTTGCCACCAGGGGTGATGACATAGGGCAGGAATATCTGCTCCATCTTCACCATCTCGGTCTCCAGTATGGCCATCTGTGCCTCGACCCAATCTTTGATGATTCTCCAGGCGATGCGGATAGCTTGGTCCTTAGCAACATACCGCCGGGGTATTTTCCCTGATTGCCATTGCCTTTCCAACACCCTCAGTGTAGCCGTCGGCTCTATTGGGAGCCGTATTCCTACCTCGCCCTGGGGAGTGATTACCTGAAAAGCAAGGGCCTCTACGGTTCCATCATCACCATAGTCAATCAGGATAGACTTGGCACCATGGGCAACTAGGGTTTTCTGGATCTCCCCTACTGTCTTTGCTGCTTCAATCTGAGTGGTATAATTAAGAAGTGGAGACATCACCTCTCCTCCCTGCACCGGCAAGGCAAAGTAGTATTGTGTTCACTTCGGCACCTCCTGCCTCAATGTCCCATAACCACCATTGGCCCAAAGCGGGGCATACTTCTGGTCGCCCCTCGTTTGAACTAATAAAGGCTCTAGATTATCCTTCAAAAACACCGGGGTCCCGGCTCTGTCAGCCGCTCCTACTATCTCCCGCACCCACTCTATCTTCGGGAAAACAGTAGGCTTGGTCTGCGCTCCGATGATGAGCCAGTGTAGGCGATAATCTAATTGGAATAGGTAACCGCATTTGTCTCGCAAAGGTTCCAGGAAAGGCTCTATGCTCAAGTATTTGACTGTAGCTTCTATCTCACTAAGCCAGTATCTTGCTTTGTTAGCCATCATGTAATTAGTAGCACTCACCCCGACCCAGCAGTTATCAGGGAAGGGGCTAAACTTGATTAGGTTCTGGGGCTGCTTCGTCAGCAGGTAATATCTATTTTCAGGTGTCAATCTGATGATGTTAAATACCTCACGTTGCCATTCCTTCGGAACCCAATCATCAAATAATTCCCCCATATCACAGGTGAAGATACCTTTGCCTTTTCTATCACCTCGCAAGGGTTCATATATTCGCTCATCCCACCAGCGGGGGTAGAAGGGGTCTTTGCTCGCTACCCGCATTAAATCTAAATCGTTATTATCACCAGCTACATTCAAGTTAGCCAGATACCTTGACTTCAGCCGCCCATTAGCCAGCTTCCGAGCATAGCAGTAGGAGCAGCCGTTCAGACAGCCGGTGATGGGGTTCCAAGTGTAGCCCTGGCTTTGGAATCTACCTTTGGCATCTCTAGCTGGTATTCCTGTGAAGTCTGGATTCTTGACCCATTCAATCTTTGTCTTGTTCATCGTCCTTCCTAAAAATAAGCACTATTATTTATTTGAGGGCCTCCAGAACCTGGTCAGGAGCGTGCTCAGTAACTTTTGAGCTGCTGCACTGAGGACACTGGGTCCAGTGGTCGGCAACCCACTGAGCACGGCAGTCCCCGCACTGGTAAAATTTCTCCTTCTCCTGTTTCATCCCCTTGGTCCCTCCAGTGGGATGAGGGTGGCTATATCCCTCTCCGGCACATTGCCGCACGCGCTACATGCCTCGTTGGGCCCCCTGTGCCATGCCGCCCCGCCACACTGATCGCACCAGAGTAGTAACCCTCGAGCCATCCTCGCCAGGAAGCGCCGCCATAAGGGAATGTAAATCTTCACCTCATCCCTTGTCAGATCCCACCTCCCCATCCGCTTGTTTCTCTTACCGGCTGCAAACATATTTCACCTCCTATCTGCCTTAGCTAGAGCCTGCAAAACCTCTTCCTTTGCCTCCGCAACGTCGCCATGGTAGAGAGGGAAATCCTCACCCACACGCCATGTATTGGCAATAGACCGGCAGGCCTTATATAAGGCAGGTATAGACTCCGCTCCCGCCTGTGGGTTGTCAGGATTCACCTTTGCGCAGGCATTGACGGCGGAGCAAATGAGGTGGGCATTGGCTTCCTTCTCCTCTGAGCTAAGGATGCTCTCAGAAGTAGAGGCTATATTTGTTAAACCACATTTAATGAGCCAATAATCACGAATTGCCTTATAGGCTATCCAGTCCCCTTTAGTTGCCATCCCTATCTCCTTTCTTTAGTCCTTGCAAAATAGTAGAACGAGTCCACCAACTAGCCAGATGGTAGCCATAAGAATAAAGGCCTCCTCACTGTAGTGAGGAGAAAGCATCCCGCACGCTTGAATGAGTGCTAGGAAAGCGAAAACAAACATTATCAGACAAATTACCAGCCTCATCTCTCTATCTCCTTTCTAAATATAAGAGCCATTATCTTCACGTATAACGTAGGTTATACGCTATCAAGCCTCCCCTGGTAGTGCTCTGAAAGTAATGTCAATATGTTCGCTGCGATGCTCTTGAAGGCGCTTCAGGGCTTCGATGCCTAGCTTGAGAGCATCTACATCATCTGGAACAAAGTTCACATCGTCGTTGAGTGCTAGGTCATCTAGGATTAGGATAGCTTTGTCTATAGTCATGTCTTTCCCACTTTCTGCGTCTTTGGGACTTGGAGAATGCTACCAAAGATGGGCTCCAACTGAATATTTAGTTCTCCCCCGAGCTCCGCCACCGTCCGACCGAGGACGGGCATTGCCTTACTCTGTGGGATAGGGTTCGTAAACACCTGGCGCAAAGCCGCCCCATCCTTGAACCACAGGGTCACAGCCACTAGGGGATTGTCAACTATTTCCATTCCTGTCTCCTTCAAAGATAATCTCGATTATATTAAGTCCCGGAGTCCTTTGCTATTGCTCGGCTGGCGCAGCTTACGCAAGGCCTTACCTTCTATCTCCTGTATCCGTGGTCGGGTGACGTTAAAGATCCTGCCAATTTGATCGAGAGTGCGAGAATGCCCGCCATCTAACCCGAAACGAAGCTCGATAACCCTCCTCTCCCGTGGAGTCAAACAATCTAAAGCCTGTGGTATAAGGTTTTGGAGATCCACCTGCCTCTCAATATCCTCCGCCGTATGCCCTTCGTCTAGTTGTAAGTGGCTCAGGCTATCCAGCGGGATAAGCCGCCTCTCTATTGCTTCTTTCAGGCTAATACTTCGGTCTCCAATAGGCTCCGGAACCCTTCTCAATTTGAAAGCCTTTAGCCAGTCAGGAAATAGGGTCTCGATATCTTGGCCAAGTGCCTCCGCTATTATCTTGGATTGCTCTAGTGAGGGGAATTGCCGTAGATTCTCAAAATGACCGATTGTGGCGGCGCTCAGGGAAGTGGCATTAGCTAGGTCTCGTTGGCACCAGCCTTTTGCTTGCCTAGCGACTCTCATGTGCCAGTTATAGATTCTTTGCTTTAAGCCAAAACGGAATTCCACAATCCCCCTCACATATAATGCTGCTTATATTTTTGCTCTCTCCTCCGCTATTGCTATCGCCTTGAAGATCGGGTAGATTTGCTGCGGGACCTGGGCGTTTCCGAGGGCTTTGAGTCTAGCCACCCTATCGGGAAGCCCATCATCCATTCCACAAAGTGAGGTTGCAACTTCAATCCAGTTTTCTTGCCAACACTCGTAGCTATTCCATCCCCTGCTTTCGGGGATATCCCCCGCCGATTGTTGTTTCCTTCTTGGGTCGGAGTGGGCAACATTGTCATTATATTCTTCAGATTTCTCCCCCTGGGATGCGTTGCGGCTTGAATTGTTTCTCCCCCATCTGATGTTGTCGGAGTGGGCAATAGGTTTATTATCTCGTTTAGCGGTCGAGCATTGTCCCAGCAGGATTTGTTCCTTCCGCTTCTCCAATCCCGTGCTGCTGGAGTGGGCAATAGTTGATTTAGCTTGAGTGCTAGGTTCATTGCCCCGTAGCCGTGTGGCTTGTCGTAATTCCCCTCTTTCCAATCCCTTGCCTGTGGAGTAGGCAACAATGTAGAGCCTGTCCCTTCGGTGCGGGGCATTGACACCGCAAGCTGGTATAACAAACGCTTCGACTTCGTAACCTTCACCTTCCAGGTCAGATAGCACCTTGTCGAAGTCCATTGAGAGCCTTCCAGTAGGGTTCTCGTTAATAACCCAAGCGGGCTGACATTCCTGGATGACCCTAAGCATCTGCGGCCACTTGTAACGGTTATCTGCCTCGCCTCTTCGCTGTTCGGCAACACTTGTAGGCTGGCAAGGGTCTCCTCCGTGAACAAGGGTAACTTTCCCCCGGTATTGTTTTGCATCGAAGTCATCTATATCGCTCCATATTGGTATTTGTGGCCAGTGCTTTTTCAACCATACTTGGCACTTTGTATCCCATTCCACAAAGATGAGAGTCTTGAAACCTGCCCACTCTGCCGCAAGCGTGTCTCCTCCTATCCCAGCGAACAATGGTATATGAGTTAAATTCATCTCACCTTATTGTTGACAACGAGGCAGTGATGTGGTAAACTGAGGATGCTTGGTAGGGCTCATACCTCTGTTTCACTTTATCTCCTTGCCTGGGCCGTCGTAGGGGCTGCGACGGCCTTCGCTTTTATTGACGCTCTCGTTGTGCTTTTACCCTGGCCAACTCGCTGATGTGAAAAAACGCATGGTCTAGCATGACCGGGGTGATTTTGCCAACCTTGACCCACCGCCACAGCGTCATAGTGGTGACCCCCAAATATTCGGCGGCCTTTTTTGGGGGCAGAAGATCCTCTACCGCAAGTGTTATTCTCTGATTAGCCATGTTATGCAGCATAACATATTTTAGTTAGTTTGTCAAGAGGGGGGAATATTGTTCTTGATAGCCTTCTTCCGAGTAGTAGAGGACATATCTGGCATATAAACGCCCAGATTCCGCTCTCAGCGATTTCAGGTAGGGAATTTAGGGGGTAAGGAGTCTCCACCATGCCTTGATTGCCTGTCGGCTGAATCGCAACCTCCACCAGAGTTTTATTGCCTGCCGGAGCAGGACCCCGGACTCCCTTTTGATGAAGGCCAGGAGGAGGAGGTCACCGGTTTCCTGCCACTTCTTTTCCGCCTTTCCCAGTCGCAGGACCGACTGGTAGAGGAAATTGGTTTTCAAATCTTTCATGGCTGTTTCCCTTCCTCTTCTTTAGCAGGGGTTCCACATTCAGCACAGTAATTCCAGATAGGGTCAAATGGTTTCCCACAGTGGGGGCAATCCTGGAATCCTAGTTTTCTCTCAAGTGCCCAGGTGACCTCCTTAAGCCTAGCTATCTCGATAGGTTTTTTGTTCATCATTCCTCCTTTATCGGCTCAAGGCTACAGGATATAACCTCAGCTTGTAGCTGCTCCAGGTGCTCTTTAGCGGTATTCCACGCCTTCGTCCTGCTTTCTGCATCTATTTTAAGCTCCACCGTCCTGCTTTCTGCCCCCACTTTAAGCCCTACTAGAACTAACCACTTTGGCATTTCTAGCTCCTTTCTCCTTCTTGTCCCTACAATCCAGCCAGATAATAGTTATTATTATTTATTTGCCCTTATGTTTGGTGCCTGGTTCAGGCACATCTCGTTTCTTTAGTGTAAGACGAAGTATATGCCCACGTCCTCTCTCAGTAAGTTCATGGCTCAGTTCCCATCTTCCCCATTCCTGCCACTCATCGGTGCCAGCTATGGGATAAATCTCCAGACCGCCACCAACCAGACTATAAATCTCGAAGTCTTGTCCTCTGTCTGTTTCGGCCTTGATGTGGTTAGGTCCCATTAGTGTAATCTTCATAATCGCACCCCCTTTCAAATAAAAGGATTCTTTTTAGGCTGATAATGCCTGATCAGTATAGTCTGGTGACACTGGTCGCACGCCTCTTCTGTTCTAATCAGATTATGTTTTGAGTCATAATACTGGTGCTCAGTAGTCTGACTAGGTTTCCGGCACTTAGGACAGTAAGCTGTTGTCCCCATAGTCCTCACCTCCTTTCAAATAAGACTTGTTATATTTTGGCTTTCCGCCTCTTCTCTCTTGAGTATTCGGCAAACGGGATGGGCGATAGCCAGATTTGCTTACTCCAATACCGGACGAAATCAGCCAGTGTTCTGTCCGTCCAATTCGAGCCTACATAGCTGTTCTTCTTGAGGGTGTCCAGCGGCTGATAGCGCTGCGGGTTGGGCAGGATCCCCTTGTCTTTCAACGCTTGGCAGCGATACAGGGCATCGTCTGGCATATCATCGAAGCCTATAAGGACATAAACCCTGATCTTGCTCTTTGGCAAACCAGCACCAAGCAACCGATCGATTGCGTTCAAAATTATGGCCTCCATGCTTATATGATCCCATGACAGGCGAATGAAGCGTAGGTCTAGCTCCAGGAGGCGGTCAATATGGTGGCTACTTAACAAGTGAGCATCGAGTCCCTGGTTAAAATCAACACCCGGCAATGGTTTGAGGCTGTCAATCACCTTGTCAAAATGACTCCTGCTACACGCCAGCAGGTTATTGTCGCAGACTATTGACCCCGGGATCCACTTGGGCAGTTCGACTATATCACCTTCAATCTTCGGCACGGCACAGAAATTGCACCGATTAGGGCATCCCCGGCTGGTAAATGTGGCATCTGGATTGTGCCGCCTCAAGGCATCCACCTCCCCACCGATCTCAGCTACACCGGCGAGGTAACCAGGCATCAGTGCCACTGCCGGACCACCAGCCCTGACTTTGTAGCCCTGCTGCCGATACCAGACGCAGCGTGGGTAAACATCTGGTAGGTTCCAAGTGAACGGAACACTCAGATAGGCGGTGCCATCTTCAACCCACTCTATTGTTTTCTTTGGCCACATATCCGATCCCCTCTCCTTGGCAAACCAAGGTTACTTCACTAATTTTCTCGTTCATACAAAACCATGTATCGCGTTTCTTGGGATCTCCAGGTGGTGTCAAATTCTTGTAGCCTGTGGACCATCGGCACTTCTTGCACCTTCTACTCGTTACTATCATTCCCACTCTTGGCATCCTCCTGCTCCTTTCAAAAGATAAGGGTCATTATTTTTCAACCCTTACGCGCTCACCACAAGCGGGGCAGTAGTTTATCTTGAAAAATTGGTTTGTGGTAGCCACCTTGCCTTTGACCTGTGCATACTTCCGGAGAAGATAACCTTTGTCTATGAAATCCTGATTTTCATAGACGCTCTCACGCTTTACAAAGCCCTTCTCCTCCAGTTGGTTAATGCAATCACACATCTATTTTGTCCCTCCTTTCAAAGATAAGAATCATTATCTTTCGGACTTTACAGAGTCCCTCCAGCCATCGCCATCGAACTTGCCCGTGAGCTCATGTTCTATCACACGGCACACATCGTCTGTGATGTCAATGTAGTGACCTTCGCCATAATTTTCATGGCACTTGTCATAGATTTTGGATGCTTCGTGCTCAGCAGGGAGATCAGTGTCCTCAGCATAGTCCCCCACTAGGGCGATACGGTCTCCTGCCCACCGCCCTATTGTTCTTCCTGCAATAGTGGGGTAGTCTTCGGGCATAGGCCCAGGAGTAACATTATGCGGCGGGATCGTTCTCTCAGCCCCGTGCCAGTTCTTCTCGAGGTCGAAATCACCACCGCCGCGAGTTTCGGGCATAGCTGCTGTGAGGATGATAAGCGCAGCACCGCTGCCTGGGTGGTTGGCCAGCTGCTCCCACAGTTTCAGCCCCGTGCCGAGTTTGTGGGGAACGATATACTCCTTCTTGTCTAGGTTTACTGGAATCCAATACTGTCCCATGTTGTTGTCTCCTTTCAAACATAACGTAGATTATATTTTAGCATTGTTCGGGTATAACTATCCCGAGCAGCCGCCCCGGGGTATTCTGGAATTTGCAAGTGTAAGGGATGTTGAATACCGCCATCGTTATTGCCCTTTTTGTGGCTTCTTCGTAGCCCTCTCTTTTCCCTTGCTCCTTGGCCTCTTGTATACGTTTATCAAATTCGTTTTTCAGGTCAAGGTAATTCTTATCAGCCCGTTTCAACTCGTTGGTTAGCCTAGTGACTTCACTATCCACAGCTCAACCTCCTTTCAAATAATGCCCTGCCCCCGGGAGCAAGGGGGGTCGAACCCCCGAGGGCAGGGTTAGAAGTTATCGCCAGTTATCGCCGCTGGGCGTTGCAGACTGGGCAGATTCGGGCATGCTCTGTAGCGGAGCTGAAGGTTGCCGCCGCTTCCTGGGCACGCCTTATCTGAGCAGGTCTCTCCAGAATGTGCGAGCTGGCATAGGTGATGAGGTTGTGCATATCGAAGTTCGTTTCCGGAGGACTCTGGAGTGCCAGCGCCCTCACGGCTTCGGCATCTTCTCCCCTGATCCCCGCTTCCCTCAGCATAGCCTCGAGAATCATTGCCCTATTCTCCGGCGTGACCTCCTCACGCTCCATCTGTTGGTAGCGGTTCACAATGCGATCTAGGGCATTGTAGGCATCCCGCACCGATGTGCGGAACCAGTGCCAGATATCATCACCTTCGCCACCGCCTCCGCCACGCTCAAATTCAAACTCCCGCAGCACACATCTGTCCGTGGCGCCATTGGTGCAGGCCAGCCTTAGCACATAGCTCTGAACCGATGGAAAAACGAGGCCCAGGGGGGAGAAGGCTATGTTGGCTCCGGCCTGAATCATATCGCCGCGGCTCACCGGTTGGCGCCGATCTCCCACCACCTCCAGGCTCACCACGCTTCCCGGCAGGACCAGGGCCCGGTGATACTCGATACCGGGCACTCCAGCCTCTATCGCCTTCAACACCCTCTCGGGGTTGACAGCGCGGTAATGGCCCCTCTTGGCCACATCGACCACGGCTCCATCTTTCACCACCAAGCTATACTGGCCCTTCTTGCTCAACAGCTCGGTGGCCACCAGACCACGGGTCTCCGGTCGCAACCTGTCAAGCGTCTGTTGGGGAAAGTTGATGAACTTGGCCATGCTCTCCACGCCTAGCTTGGTTACTTCCAGGGTCCTGGCACCACCGCCGGGGCGGAGGGTCACCATATCGGGCGTCACCACGACCCGGGTGCGGGGCGTGTGCTCCACTTCTCGGACCTGGGTGTTGCGCAATGGTTCCAGTTGCTCCAATACTTCTTGTCTATTCACGTTGCCTCCTTCGATAGTATTTGTCTAATCATCCACTTACCATAACCGCCTCATTATTTTACACCCCCTTTCCTATCTTTTGAATGTCCTGGAAGAGCCGGCTGAGATCGTCGCTCCACCAGGGAGGAAGGCCGTTGTTGCACTTCAGGAAGCGCAGCTTGTGGAAGTCCATAATCAGCGTGGCCTTCTTTCTCGCCTTCTCGCCCTTGATCCCCTGGAAGAAGTCATAAGCCCTCATGGTGAAGTCGCTCAGCTCGTCCCGCTCAAACATCTGGTGGGCATAGGTCGGCTCCTTCCACAGTATGCGGTCAACCTCATGTATCACATTGAGGTCAATCTTTCTGGAGTGGTGACTGATGAAGATGATGAGCTGGTTTCTCTGACCGGAAATGCCGATGAGGTTATCCAGCTGGATGGCATCGCCGCTTTGCGTTCTGCGGGCATGGGCCGACTGCGCTGCCTCATCGTAGATAACCACGGCGTTCTTGGGCCACTCGCCCTGCCGGCTCACTATCTTCATCCAGTTAGGTAGTAGCTTTTGCAGCCGCTTCCGTAGGGCTTCAGGCAGGGTGGGCAAGTGCAGGACTGCTGGGGTTTGGCGCCTGGAGTGCAACTGCCGAGCTGCCTCATGTGCCAGACCGGTCTTTCCACCCCGGCGCTTCCCCATCACCAGGACCACCCCGGGATAGGGGAGGGCACTGTAGAGGGAAGTCGAGCCAGGGGGAGCCAGAACGGCCTTGGCATACTCCTCGGCCTTGTCCCGGCGCCAGTGCTTGAGTTTTTCACACCACGATAACTTCGGACTCATAGGCAAAACTCCTTTCTACTATAGCTAATCGATTGAGCGGCATTTTTCGTTACATGGCTTTTTATGCTCTCATCCCGCCATTCCGAGTTGCTACGTCCATCAGAGACACGGTGAGGTTATGCCCGTTGCGGCCTTCCTTCTCAGCTGCCTCCATTGGGCCTGCCGGGAACGGGGTCAGAAGTTATCGCCGCTATAGTTCCTATAAATAGACATTTCCTGAGAACTGTTGAGAAGATTTCCTCTTTCTCATAGAAGGTTTCCCAAAAAGAGCCTCTGTATTTGGGCTTTTGCCAAATCCATCCGTAATCGTAAATCCTTCTCATTACAGGGACATTCCTATTTATAAACTTCACCCTGGGGAATTGGAATGTGTATAGGTGGGGGAGAATTCTCCTCGCCTTGTATTCATTATATTGATTCTCGCTAGTAGGGTGAGGGTCTACACTTAGAAAGAAATCAACCCACTTAGGAAGATATACCCCTAGCGCCACTCCTCTGGCATATTTATTTCGGAAGAATCTAATCATAGGCAGCACACTCCAAATTTCATTTCGCAACGACCTACATTTAGTATTTGCGTGGCCTCAGCACCACTATTTTACCTATGGTCTTTGGCATCCAGGGCTTTGGTAGCCAAGCACCATTGACAAGCCCCATCCAGTTGTAGTAGTGCCTCGGCTTGGCAAAGGTTGTTGTCATGTGCCCGTTCTTCTGCCTGCAAGTCCGGGCGACAGTCTCAATCTCTAAGCGATGATTGGCCCTCACCAAGCAGTCCTCATAGCCCAAGAGCCTGACGAGCTGGATGAGGGGCTTTGTGCCCACCTGGATGCCATCCAGTTCGACCACGTCTCCCTGCTTGAGGGCATTAACGAGGGCAACAGTGGTGATCACCCACCCTTTTCTGTGCCGATGCCCCCAGGGACGCTGCACTATTCGCTTAGCGGTATTCAATTTTCACTCCCTTACATTATTATTCTACCCGCACGCACACGCACAGACCTACTGGCAACTGGCAGGCCGGGCAGCGCTTGTTGGCTGGTTTGATGCCCCAATAATCCTTGGCAAGTTTCCAGCACTCGTCAAGGTCGGCCCCTGTTAAGCCTTTGGGCACTCGCCCGATAGCTTCTTGTAGCTCATCGGTGAGTTTTCCCTTTGCTATACGCCGGGCTTCAGCGTCTAGTTTTCGCACCTTTCACCCCCTTATTCTATTTCCTCTGCCTTGACATCGAGCGCTGTCTCTAAAGAGAGATAACGGTAGCAGTCGTTCAGTTGCTCTAGGGCCGCATCTTTGGCTTGCTCCTCGTTCTCGACATCCTCGATTTCGAGACAGAAGCTACCTGTTACCTTGAAGTTTGGCATGTCTCACCCCCTTATTCAGTTGTATTGGCCCCGTTTGTTGAAAGCCCGCATCACCACGTCAAGGTGAGGCCTTGAGCGGGTAGGGGGCCCCTAGCCCCCGTATATGCGCCAGATTACCAAGATTATTGCTGCCAAACTAGCGATGCTGCCTAGCTCCAGGGCATACCCGATTATTTTCACTTTACCCCCTTTGCTCCCTCAGCTCATTGAGTCGCTTGGCCTTTGCTCTTGAAGCCCATTCCCAAGCAGTCCTAGAGCCGAACTTGGTCTGTTCGCACTCTCCACACTGTGGCGCTTTAGTCCCCGCCATCTTGTCCCCCTTATTCTTTTTTGGAGCTAGCCGCTCCACTCCTACGGGCGAAGTGTGAACGTCACCCGCAGGGTGTGGGGGGGTTAGCGAAGACCCATCTTCACCAGGGCTTCAGTCCCAGCGTCCTTGGCAATGGGAGCATCATCGGGCTTGTAGAGCATAACTCCGCCCCGGCATGGCCGGACAACGAGTTTGCCCTCTTTAGCCAGCCGAGTGGTAACGCCTACAGGGTCAGCCCCTACGCCAAAGTGGCTCTTGAAGGCTTGGTTAAAGCCACTATAGACGGAGTGGATACCTCTGTAGCCACCTTTGCGGAGTGTCTCAATCGCCTTTAGGACGAATTGCTCCTCAGTGAGGTGTCCGTTCCCCTTATTCTTTTCGCCTAGTTTCACCTGTATGTCCCCCTTTCGTTTTTTGCTCTAGGCGTTGGCGAGCCTCAGCACGCACGCCTTGAACCGCTTGATTTGCGCCCTGTCAAACCCCTCTAGCCAAGTATTGAGGTCAAGGGTTCGACCTTTAGGCAGCCGCTTCGGGTTTATTCTAAGCAGCCTTGCTCGAAGCTCCACGCCGCCGTTTTTGAACAGACCGACAACATTGCCCCGATAGACTAGGTATTTTACGGGCTTGTCGGGCTTTCGGCGCTTGCACTCTGCCTCTATCTTGGCATGGCAGTTGGCGCAATAGCCTTTGGCATGGCGGGCGGGGAGCTGGTCGCAGATGACGCACTTTGCCATCTCAGCACCCCCTTATTCAATTGTCTGAGGTTTTACCCTCACCACTAGCCCCAAAGCCGAAGCCTTGGAGCTAGTATCAAGATAAAACAAAACCCCCTGCCACTAACAGGGGGTCTATGCTAGGGCCTTGCTCCAACTGACAGTCCGCCCATCCCCATCACGACAACCCGCCTGGGACTTTTGCAGGCGGACTTCTCCCGTGTTCGGTAGCAGCCTATAGGGGCTTGCTACTGCCCTTGCCAGCTGCCCCGCACTCGCCCAGCTTGCCCCTAGAGCCTCTACATGAGGGTATGGGGAAGGGCAAAGTGCCAGCGTTGCCAGCCGCGCTGCGTGCTCTTGGGCTTGGGGGTAGCACCCACAGCCGTTACACGGGCTTAGTTGCCGAGCCGAGAGGTAAAGAGGTCGGCTATTGTTTTTTGGCACTTTTACACCCTGCCGAGGTGAGTCGCATTCGCCGGACTCGCTAGGCAGATTTAGGCCTGCCGTTCCCCGTCCGTTACCGTCAGGACGGCCAGGACTAGGACTTTTGTGCCTTATCCCGGGGGTTGCGTTTCCATCGTAGATCCGCAAGCCTAGCATACGAGCGCAGATCCCCCGGTGTTCCCCTGACCGCAGGTTAGGTTAGCATGACACCCCATGACCCCCACACCTGTAAAGGCGTAGCCCGAAGAGATGCGGGCATGAGGCCGTCTTCCCTTCCCCTTATAGTCAAGGGAATGAGCAAGCGAGTATAAGCAAAAGAGGGAAGCGTTTTTTGCTTCCCTCTTTCACCCCTCACCACTGCAACTAATCGAATAAGGCCTATTTTTTGTTACTTTAGCTTTGCGCCGAAGCTAACAGAATTTTGTATCCTTGGGCTTTTATCCAGCGGTTTAACCTTTGTCTTTCCCCCCCGGAGAGTGCGCTATCGGTCTGAGGTCTTCCCCTTCCCCGATCTTCCCCCTTTGGTGTGTAAAGGGGTTTGCCCATGAGGCGCTTCTCAACAAGGGGCTTGATATTGTCCGGGAGCTGATCCCAAATGCGCTCCCCGTCCATCTTGCCGTTTACCTTGCGCTCAAATTCCACTTCCCCAACTATCAATTCCGCTAGCGTGACGGCGTTGCCTTCAGACTCTTCGATCACACTGTCAAGGCTATAATGTTGGCGTATGCGATACTTGGACCACCAGTCTTTCCAATCGCACCTGGCTATCGTATATGCCAGCTTCTCATTCTTGGTCCGGGCTTCCAGGACGGCCAGCGCCAGATCTTGGAAGAGGTCTTCTCTCTCTTCCCTTGGGGCTTTGGAGCCGAAGACGTAGGCCGTTTTGAGCGCCAGCTTTGCTTCTATCGGTAGAGCTTTGACAGTGGCTAGGTATTGCTCTACTTTTTCCCCAAACTCCCCGTCTTCTAATGGTAAGCTCTTGGCAAAGAGCTTTGCTATATCCCGATAGGTTATCTCTAGGTATTGTTTCACTTTACCCCCCTTTGGGGCCTATCGGTTAGCTTCAGTGGTTCGGTTCAAATATTCGATTGGTAAGGTGCTCTGGGGCCGGGATCCATATCCCACAGATATAATAACACGAAAAGCCGGGGAATGTCAAATATAATGTAGCTTATCTTTCGATATATCGAAAGGGGTATTCTGAAGCTAGGGCGATTTTTCAAAAATGGTTTCAAAGCTAATAATGATGCCGGGGATTTTTGCCTTTAGCTATATTATCATATTGCGATAATGTGGCTAGCCGGGGGAATGGAGCCTTATAGCTCACATATGCAAGGTCAATGCCAGCCAAAGAAGTCCGTCTGGTCACTCCTTTACGTAGCCAGCATTGCGCAATTCTACTATAGCTTTCTGGTGGAAATATACTTGCCTTGCTTCATCACTACTAAGACCAACAAATGAACCAGTCATAATAGGCAACTCCCCATCAACCTTAATCACTTTGCCCTGGGAGTGGAGATAGTTAAGCCGTTCATCAGCTTTCCGCAAATATTGGTCTCTTACTATCTCAGGAGCGTCTTTGAAGGGCACATACTCATAACCAGCCCAACCAGGAGCTTCTTTATAAATCCTCTCAGCCATCCCTTCTCGTCTCTCTTCTTGCTTGGTCATCCCTTCACCTCTCTACCTTTAATAACGCTCATTAGCTATGTTTAGCTTTAATGTCTCCATTAGCTTTGCCAGCTCTAATGGGGCAAGTATCGCATCCCCTGAGGCAAGACCGGGGCAGGGATAAACATTCGGCTATATCGATTATCCTTGCCCTTTCCTGCTACACTCGCTAAAGCCTCCGATAATTCCCTTTGGGTTTCAGGAGATAGGGTTTCAGGGTGTTCAAGGAAGGCTTTCAATATCCCCGAACTCTGAGGGTTTTGTTCCGCCAGAGAGTCCATTGCCTTAACAAAACCGTGTTCGGAGATTGACCTACGCATCCAAGGTATTATCTCAGTCTTTAACCAATCCTTATAGTCCTGTGCAGATGATGCAGTTGTCATTATTTCTCCTCTACCTTTAATACCCGTCATTAGCTATGTTTAGCTTTAATGTCTCCATTAGCTACACGATTTTGTTACCAATACAATTAGAGCAATCCCTAGAAACAGCGCTCCCACACGACGCCCTCCCACTACACCTATTCCAGTGATAAACAATATGAGGACTATCAAACCTTCAGTGTTGGAAGCAGTCATTTCTTCACCTCTCTCCCTTTAATGACTCCATTAGCTACGCCAGCTTTAAGGCATTCACTGAAACAATTTGCCCCTATACAATAAAGCAATGCCAATAAGAATTATGGCGCGGCTTACCCAGTCCTCCCAATTAAACCAACCCAGGTTAGGCACTCGCCGATACCATTCAATGCCATTTATCGTTACTATTAAACCTATGATATCATACCAATTCAATTTCACTTTAGCCTCCATTAGCTACGCCAGCTTTAATGGCGCTGGCAAGCCTCTTTAGTCTATGCCATCTTGTCCTTTGCCTTTGCTCATTCGCTTGATGATTTCTTCGTCTGACATGCTTAACATGCTCAAAGCCACTGCATCTTTCTGCAATAATATTAGGCTTTGACATTCCTGACAGCTACTAATATGCTTTCGGAATTCCTCTACCTTTTCCAGCGCTTCTTCGCACACTTAACTTATCCTCCTCTCCTGATAATCCTCTTTACAATTCTCTTTAGCCAAGCTATTAGCCAGTGCTCCTTGACAGTGGGGGACTCCCTCTTTACTACCAGCGGGGCATACCCACCTCTCTGGAAGGGTATGTTCCTGCTGGAGGCATTGCGGTGCATCCGGTTCTCGTATTGCTCTTGCTTTGCTCTGTCCAGGCAATTTTCTCGGTATTGCTCTGAATTGCTCATTATTGCTCTATTGCTCCTACCTTTATTGCTACGTTATCGACCATAATGCCGTGCAGGTGCTCCAGTTCGTGCATAAGGACCCGGGCCAGGAGCCCGCTGCCCTTGACTGTCCTCTCCCTCCCGGTGAGATCCAAGGCTTTTATCTTCATTATCTTTGGGCGCTTGACCAGGAAGGTCTTGCCCGGGAGACTAAGACACTCTTCCCACATTCTCTGCGTGCCCTTGTGGTAAACGATTCTGGGGTTCATCAAGACGGCCTCGTAGCCAGGCACTCTGATGATAAAGAGCTTCACCAGCTCCCCGAGCTGAGGGGCAGCCAAGCCCAGGAGATGCCCCGTCTTTTCGGCAAACTGCTCCATTTCCCTGGCCAGGGTGGTGATGCGGGTGTCAACAACGGTGATGTCGGTGCAGATCTTCCTCAGCCGGGGATCCGGGTCTACCAGGAGCTCCCTCATGGCTTCCTTTTCTCCCTCTGGTCAAGGATTGCCTGCCAAATGCCTTGTCCGCACTCTTCGCAAAGGTCAATATGGCTGTGGAAACCCCAATGTGGTAAATACCTTTCCTCGCGGTGAAAATCGAGGGATATTAGACATTCTGCTTTTCGATACTCCTCCCTCACCATCTCTTTGGTTCGGAAGTCCCAACTGCCCTGTTCGAGGCGGTAACCATCTTGGAAACCATCTCTCTCGGCTCCACTTGCCAAGATCTTGTGTTCTGGCAAGATCTCCTTCCTACATATTATGCATTCGTGCTTTAGTGGCATTTTAACTACCTTCCTTCTACACCTCAATTTCACTCAACCGCTTCTTGACCAGCTCGCGTAGCTCGTCGCTTACCACCTGCTGCTCATACTCAATCCTGCCCGGCGCCGACCCCCTCCTGAAACCCTGTCCTCTCCGGGCCTCGCGATCCGCCTCGGTGAGCTTCACCTTGCCCCCCCATGTCTGTAACCAGGCCTCGAGGTCAAAGGGTCCCTCCTCGGTGAGCCTGGCCTGCGGCGCCAGTTGTCCGCAGCAGGGGCATCTGAAGAGTTCTGTTTCCCCACCCATTAGCTGGATACCAAACCAATTTCATTTGTCAAAGGGATTGTCCAGACATCCTTGTGCTTTCCTCCTCTACCATAAGCTAAAAGCGCAGAACAATGCTGGCAGTGAGAATCAAACATGACATCGGGATAAAGAAGTGGGTTTTTCCCCATTTTCTCAAAATGTTCATATTCCATCTCTCCCCACTGCCCGCATTGAATACATAGGAAAAGTTTCTTCCCTAATCCCCCAGCAGGAGAGTGCAGCTCACTACCACAACTCATTTTACTTGCCCCTCAGCATTTTTTGAGAAATACCCTCTCAGCCCAGCAAGCCAGAAGCCAGGTTCAATGTCTATGTCCTGGATGTGAATCGGGTCCTCGCCGGCTTTCATAATCTGAATCCGTATCCTTGTGGGATCATCGGCACAGATTAGAACAGGCGTGGGTAGGTCAATATTCCCTTCCTCTGGGGGCCTAGCGGTGATGGCGATGTTGTCCCCATCGGTCCGCAACTCACAAACGGAGTCCGGCTGTAGAAAGCTCTCGATTCTCTTGATTAGCGCTTGTGTTAGTCTCACGTGACCTCCTTATGATTATTCTCGGCGCTATGTAATACTCCAGCGAGCAGTGGATGCACTGGAGCTTTCTCATTTGGTCATCCAGACCTTCAGGCGGCACCCAATCAAGCACGCCTCCTCGGTGCCGGCAGTGGGGGCACTCCTTTGCCAGATAACCCTGGAGCACTGGCTGCTCTTTAAGCAACGTGGGCATTCTCCACCTTCTCCAGCTCTTGGGCCAAGTCTCCCCCGGTGATCTGTAGATAGATGGCAGTCGTCTGGATCGAGGCATGGCCAAGGAACTGCTGGAGGTCGGAGAGCTTCATCCCTTTTCGAAGGAGATCCACCGCTCTACCATGCCTGAGCATGTGGCAGGACACATTGCTGTGTCCGGCTTTCACTCCTAGTCGTTTCAGGGTCTGGTCGTAGTAGTTGTATGGACGCGGGAAGAGTCTGTCCTTCCGTTTCTCGGCGTATGCTTGGAGCTTGCCGTTGAACTCCTTGGTGGTCAGTTTTAGATACTCGTTTCCACCCTTGGTGATCACACTGACTCCAGCTGACGTTATATTCTTGCGGTCTATTGACATCAATTCCGCTATCCGGCAGCCGAGCTGGAACAAGGTTTCCACGAACATCCGCTCGTCTTCATCTTCGCTGGCAGCGATGATGTCCTGGATGGCTTGGGCACTGATGTAGCGGGGCACCCGTTGCCTCTTCATAGCAAACTGTCTCCTGGTGAAAGGCCAAGTCTGCTCAGGCCACATATACTCCCAGTAGGCCTTGATGGCAGCTTTGTGCCTATGCAGAGATGCAGCAGCATAGGGGCTGAGGAAACGGTAGATATCCTCCTTGGTTGGCTCATCCCCCTTGCTAGCCGAGTGGAGCTGCCACAGCGTCTGCTCGTAGGAGTTGCGGGTGTTTTCTGCCAGCCCCGCTATGGATTCGAGAAACTCCTTGATCTTCATGGCTCTACCTTATGGGTTTCTATTATCCCTTTTGCTATTTCCCAAAGTCCTTTAGGGGCAGAATCTTCTTTAGGAATGGAGCCATCAATATGTCCCCTAGAAAGTAGCCATTCATACATTGAATCTCGGAGTTTGTGTTCCCAAAGATCGTTGATTTTCTCAACCAAGTCGGTGTGCAAAGAGGAGATATCCCTGGCTAACTCTTCCATGAAGGCTTCACGGCTTTTCTGATTACGAAATGGCTTTTTTTCTTCCAATAATGTTATTAGGTTGCATAGGACGCATCCCATAACTTATCTCCTTTTTTTACCTTTGTGGGTGAAAGGTGCCTCCGGGCTGAGGCCCTGATTGTATTTGCATACCGGTCGGTAAGTTTTTCAGCTCGGCTCTGGTTGTCCATAGCCGACCGCATTTGGCGCAAAAATCCTGGTGGACCAGCAGCCCCGGTGCCGTCGGCAGGGTAACGCCGAATTGGGGGGGGGTGTCCGTCAGGACCGCGACCATTTTGTTGAAGGAAACAAACATATCCTTTTTCTCATCATTACCATGGAGCTCAAGCCACGCTTTCTGCGTGAGGGTCTGGTTATGCCCGCACCAGGGGCACTTGGGATAGTCAACTAAGATTTTCTCTTCCACGATACCTCCTTCTTATGGTTATATCGAAAGATAACACATATTATATTGGGTAATTTACTTTTTGTCAAGGGTTGACTAAATCGGTTTTCTTGCTATAATGCAGGGGAGGCAGGTGAACTATGGCACTAGAAGATAAAAGCCCCGGCGAAAGGAGCAAGATGTCAGATATTGAACGAATAAGAACCCTTCTAAACGAAATAGGAGAAACCCTGGTAGAAGAACGCCCAATTCTAGGCAGGATGATACAGAATATACAGGAATTACAAGACCATGCTGAGAATTGCTCGATGGGGAACATAGTCAGGGGAATTATGCAGCTTGGCAGCGAAGAAGCCAACTTAATAGATGCGGTGAACAAGCGCTTTCCTACACTTAGAACATCTATCGGGTTAGCCTCTACAACCTTACTTGAACCATCTCCCCAAGTCAAGGGTGCTGTGGCAAAACTAGGAGCTTTCCATTCTGAGCTGGATGCCCTTGTAAGAGATACGCTTACCACAAAATGCGGTTGTAGATTAAAGAGGTTTGGCTAGATGAAGAAAGAGTGCACGCACCCGTTTGAGACTCTCATTCACGGCCTGGAGACGATATTCAAGGTAAAGGCGGCTATAGGGGAATTACCACCTCCCGGTGGGGAGCATTTGAGGCCTGATTACAAGTTTATCGCCGGCGCCTTAAATATCTTGCGGGACCATGAAGCCGGTGAAGTAGATCTCTATAAAGAAGCCCAGGACTTGTTATCAGCAGCAGCCAACAAAGATCCCCTCCTCTTTAATAAAGTTCACGATTTCCAGGAGAAGTTTATTGACAGGGCTCTACCAAAACTAATAGAGTGCGAGTGTGCTGGGAAGTCTGGATCAGCCCGCCCCAAGTGGGTTAGCCCACCGTGATTGGCTATCGCATCAACTGGCCAGAGGAGGAGATAGCGTGGAAGGCTCTCCAATTTGAGTATGAAGAGCTTGGTAATAGAGAGGATGCGTCCAAGGGGTTAGCTAAGTTCTTAGGAGTCCAGGGATCCTGGGAAGAGGTGCTGAGCCAGTTCCGGCAGAAATATGGAGATGCAAAAGGCACATGGCTAACCCGTTCAAGGCGAACAGCAATAGAATATTATGGGTATTTGAGCTCGAATATACTGGTGTGGGAGTATGATCACAAACTTATCATCGTGGATTTAGGTGATGATGGTCTCTTTGTCCTGAATGCTGTATTTGTTCGAGAGGAAGCGAGAAGGTAAGCGATGCTTCGACTCTACCATGACCTACTGGCCAGGGTAAGGGGTGACAACCAGCCCCACTCTATCCGCTCCCTGGTCCGCCCCGATGACCCCGAGGTGAGGGAGATCGCCCGGGCACTTGCCCAAGCTAATGATTTCGTGGGTGCTGCCCAGGATTTCGTAAACTCCTTCACCACCTACCGGCGGGAGATTGGTGATTACTGGACCGTGCCGGCAGAGCTGCTAGCAGCCCGTGAGGGCGATTGCGACGACAAGGCAATACTCCTCGAGAGCCTACTCCGCAACTACATCCCTGCTGAGGACGTCTATTGCGCCTTCGGCTCCTGGCGCCAGAATGGCAGCGCGGAAGGACACATGTGGATCGTAATGGCCAACGGCTCCACTGACCGCATCATTGAAGCCACAGCTCCCTCAAGAGCAAGTATAAAGGGAAATTACCAGCTCGAGGCCATATTCAATGACCGCTATGCCTTTGCCTACCCGCAGGCCATAGAGCACTTCGAGCTCGTCCCGGTAGAAATACGACAGGAGGCAGAAGTTGTCTAAAAAGCAGACAGCGAGCGCAATCAAGTTTCTCAAGGATGCCGATGACGTTATACACCTAGTTACTGGTCAGCGCCTTTTCAAACAACTTCTGCCCCGGACCATCGAGCTTTTTGGCGAGGATCTGATAGCGAAGATCACCCGGAATCTCAAACCGCTCCCCCTGGATCCCCACGACCCCTACAGCGTGCTCGAGGTGCGCCCAGATGCCAGCAACCTAGTGGTCACAGCCGTCTTTAGGGCAAAGGTCAGGACGTTGCATCCCGATACTGGCAGCAACCCGGATCCTAAAGAGTTCCAGCGGGTTAATGAGGCCTACAGGACAATTATGGCGGCGCGCAATGCAAAGGAGCCAGGACAATGAAGCAGGAAGAATATCGATCCTGCATGGCAGCAGGACTGAAAAATAAACCAGGTCTATCAAAAGAGGAGCGGCAAAGAGAATTCTGCGTTCAAAGCCAGATATGCTCAGGCAAGGCCAAGGATCAAGCGGAAGCAACAACGTTCTGCGCTGAGTCAGCCAGGAACCCCAAGCCATTGAAGTCCAAGAAGGGACTCCTGGGGAAGGACTGCCAAACGAAAGTTAAAACCCTGGCCACCTGTGTTCTCGAGAAGATTGACCTGAAATCGGAAAACCTGGGGGAGGCTCTGAGGGGTGCGATAAGCTCCTGCGGATGCGCCGGGCAAAAAGTGGAAACCAGGGAAAGGTTTATTAAAAAGTGCTTCCGGGAACATACGGTTACCGGCGATATTAAAGAAGCCCAGAAATTGAGGAGCCTGTGCACAGCCGAATGGAAAGCAAAACATCCTCAAGCGGTTGAAGCATGAAGAAGGATGATTACGTCAAGATTGTAGCCGTAAACGGTGATTACCGCTACGGATACATCACTGCTGTCCACGACAGGGGTTTCAATTTAGCAATCAGCCTATTTGAAGAAGGGGAAAGCAAGATAGCTTACGATATGGCCCGCGCTGCCCTGCTTGGGGATGAACCGGTCAATTGGGTAGCACTTCTCACCGAGGTTGAAAAGCGCATAGTGTCCTTGCTCTCCGCAGGACTTAATACAAAAGAAATCGCAGGTGAAATGTCTATTAGCCCCACGACAGTCAGGGCTCATCTTCGGACGCTGCGGATCAAGCTACGCCTTGAAAACAGAGCCCAGCTCATCGCTTTCTCTCAGGCTCTGGAATCTATGATAATAAAACAGGCGAAAGTTGTGGACAATGGCTGAACCAGAACATTTAATCAGGCTCAGATTAAAAGATGGTAGGGCGATAGACTTTAGCCGCACCGAAAACAATGAGGTTCATATTTGTCATGGTGACCATAAGGTTGTCCTGCCCAGGGCGACCGGGCAGCAGACTCTGGACCTCTTGGCATTATTAGAACCTTTGGGGGAAATAGAAGATGCAGAAACATGAGCAAGATACCCAGAAATGTTTGGCCATAGAGGAAGATGCAAAAGCTCTCGCTTGCCTGAAAGAGGTAGTAGCTCAGTATGCCGAAAGCGATGTCTGTCGGCCGAAGTTAGTCCTCCTGGTCCAAGAGGATTGTCAGCCTTGCAAGGAAGAACAAGCCCTGCACGCTGAAGATATCACCAAAGGAATTATACAAAAGATACCGTGTGATTCACCTGAAGGATTGGGTATCATCGGGAAAAACGATATTACCCGTATTCCTTCTCTTATCCTGCTGGACTGTGAAGGTAACCTTATACTGCCCGTTTAAGCGTTTTGATTGATTATGGAATTTCTATGGTCTAGAATTAGGCTGAATCTTTTGGAAAGGAGACCAATATGGGAAAAGGTAGATATCTAGCTCATGCTATGCGGAGCAAGATTACTCCGTTTGGTCGCTGGGTGCCGAAAACCAACCAGCACGCCATCTGTGTCGGAGCTAAGCTCCACGGACAGAGGGGTGGGGGTAGCGCCGGTGTGAAGGAACGCTTCACCCAAGCCAGTAAAGCCTGTAAATAGCTTTAGCCCGGACCATACAAAGGAGAGGGACATTAAACCCCCTCTCCTTTGTCGTTCAAATGATTCTCCCTGAATGTTTTGTAATCGCACCAGAAGAGCCGGCACTTGCACCAGCCATCTTTCTCCACTTCCTCAATGGCCTCGGGACACGGGCAATTTAGCCTACTTTGATCACAGGGACAGCTGTTGCATTTGAAAAAGAGGTCGATGTAATAATCATAACCTGCTGGATTGACCACCAAGCGATGCTTGTGGGCAAAATCCAAGATCTCGACCCTCTTTTTCTGTTTACTCAGCTGGCTGCTCAAATTCTTCCCCTGCTACAGATTCCCCAGACTGTTCAACTTCTTCATCTATCCGCCCACATCCCTCCAATGCTGCCTGAACCACCTGCTCCTGGCCCTGGACTTTCAGGGCTATCTTCTCGTCCAGCCCTACAAGCTCCGGGAAATCCTTGACAAATGCCTCATTGCCAAGCCCTTCTTGCAGGCCCTTCAGGTGCCGGAGCACCTCCATCTTGCACACGATGTCATTAGGATTACAGGGTTCCTGCCCGTCAGCCATTGTTACCTCCTTCCTCTGTTATGCGACTAACGATCTCCTCGACCTGTTCTTTAACCTTCTCTGACAATTCTGGCGTAAGCAGCGCTCCCACCTCGTCGGTCCCCATGATTTCTTTTCGCAACGACCTAGCCTTAACTGCTAACTGCGGGTATTGCTCCTCGTATTGCCCCGATGTCGAGGCCTCTACTGTGGTCATTGGCGCTATATCTTTGGCCCACTCGGCAACGCGGTTAAAGAGTGGATCTCCCGTCATGCCAAGAGTCTCCTGCGCCAGAGCCTCGATAGCAATAGGGTGTTTGAGACAACAGTCACAGGCCGTTCCCCCAATTTTGCAGTGCTGCTGCAAGTGCTTCTCCAAAAGCAGCAATTCTTTGCCCAGCTCCCTTTTTTGATAAGCTATTGTTTCCTCATTAGAGACCCCGCGTGGCTTATTAACGCTGATTTGTGGTTTCTCTGCCACCATGGCTGGTGGTTGAGTAGTTTTGTTAATCAGTGCCTCCAGGCGTTCAATATCCTTGGTGGGATCTCTAGCTTTAATGAGAAATTTGTCCAGTGGCAACCGCGACACTAGCATTAAAGCTGTTGCAAACCAGTTCATCTTACCTCCTCGCTCCCAGGACCGCTAGGCTAACCTAAATTTCCATCTCTACACTATTATAGCACCGAGTCGCTAAAAATCAATAGCTCTTATACCGTATTCAATCGTTTTGCGCCAGAGGTTATTGACAATTGTGAGGCTACATGTTAAAGTGATTAAAGCTATTAGAGCTAATGACCTAGAAGCGTTAGCTTTAATAGCGCCATTAGAGCTAATGGTAGCTAATAAGGTTCATTAGAGCTAATGGTAGCTAATAAGGTTCATTAGAGCTAATGACAGCTAATAAGGTTCATTAGAGCTAATGACAGCTAATAAGGTTCATTAGAGCTAATGACAGCTAATGAGGAGGTAACCGATGGCCTTAACACCCCAACAGAAGCTCATCCTTGAGGAGTTGGGCAAGCAAACAGGCTACCGTTCATACAAGGTGACGGCCAAGGAAATGAACATTAAGCCTGCGAGCTTCCGGGCCCAGTTGACCATTTTGCGCGATGAAGGGTTTGCAGAGGTCGAGGAGGAGAACAGCGACAAGTGGACCATCTCACAACAGGGTATGGATTTTCTGAAAACCCCGCAGGCCATCATTAGCCGTGAGGAAGTTGGACTGAATGACCGCCAGATCTTCGAGCAGCAGGGTCATGCCATAGGGGGCATTATCCCAGAAAAGATGAGGGTAATTACCAATATAGTGTGGAGCCGCGACCCCTATGACCTTGAATGGGTCTGGCACGCACTGGGAGAAGGTGGGGTTCCCATGGATGTGAAGAAAACGTGGTTTGCCTCATGGAGAGCCCACCTGCGTCAAGCTGGCAAGCCTGACGGCATCCCTGAATCCATCAAGGAGGAAATGTCGCCAGCGGACAAGAGGACTCCCCAGCAAATAGCCAAGGCTAAAGAGGAGGGCCGGGATTATAAAGTAGAAGGTGGGGATATAATAAGGATAGGGGGCGGACTCGGTGATTTCACCATTACGGATGCCAAGGAGATCCTGGCATTACAAACCCTGGGGCGGCGCTCAACTCAAGCCACCCTTCAGCCGTCAGGATCCCAGGATAGCATTGCTAGCCTCATTACGGCTTTACTGCCATTTATGAAGCCCGACACCGATGGCGGCATGCTGAAGGAGCTCCTAGATCAGAAGCTCCAGAATATGCGGCAGGAGATTGTGAGTAGCATGCCTCAAATAGCCCCGCAGAAGACCCTGCTGGATCAAGCTACGGGAATCGTAGCCATCCTCAAGCTCCTCACTGAAGCAGGACCAACGATCCGTGGCGTGTTCGGTCTCCCAACTCAGACCGGACAGCCCCAGCAGGCTTCCAGCCCTCTGATTCAGCTTCAGAACCCTGACGGCACCCCTGTTGTGATGGATATGACCAACCTCCTAACCCTTAAAAAGTTTGAGGCCGAGCAGAAGCGTGAGGACGAAAGCCACAAAGCTAAAGTCGAAATGGGAGGGGCGGTGAAGGACTTTGTGGAGAAAATCGGCGGGGCTGTTGCCAGAAGTGTAGGGCAGCAATAATGGGAATCCTAGAGGCGTTAAAGAAAGGTGGGGCAACGTTGCTAAAGGGAACAGCGATTGAACTCACTATCGACTTTTACCACAATGAGATAATCGCCCATTTCCATAATGCTCTCAAGTATGTAGACCCGGCAGATGTGCCTGAATTTGTTCGTGGCAATAAGGCCCTCCCCCTCCCTGACAGTTTTTTATCTGACCTGAAAGGCTTGGAGGACTATCTGGAAAAGATAGATCCCGCCAGGATCTTCGGTTGGATCGTCGAGGCTAATCCAGAGGTCGCCAGGGCCATAATGGACATGGAGGACGAGGGTGCTACCTACATCGTAAATTTCAAGTCCTTCATCATAGATTCCTTAAAGGCTTCCCGGCCTGAGCAGGAAGAGGCAATTGAGGGAAAAGCAGCAACAGAGGCGGCGGAAGAAATACCCGGAAGTAGTATGAAGCGGCTTACCTGCGATGAGTGCGGTGAAAGCTGGGTTGCCCCCGAGGAAGAAGCCTCCGCCACTACCAAATGCCCCTTTTGCGAGGCCCCTGCGGGGTCTTGACATATCGCTCTCCACCTGTAATAATAACCCCAGGAGGGCAATATGGCCGCGGAGACTTATGCTGACCCCGGGCAGTTCCTCTTCGGTGCACTCGTTGGCACGACAATAAGCGTCCTGCTCAACATAGCCGCCAGACCCAAGGAAACAGCACCGCTCCAGACTGCCGCCCTGCCTGCCAACACTATGCCGTTGGAAATGACAGGATACAGCGTAGGCGATTTGCAATTTGCTCTCTCCTCGATGGAGTCCAGTATGAAGCCCGGTGAGAAGGTCAGGTTGCAGCTCCTCACCGATGAAATGCCGACTCAAGAGGACCTGGAGGACTTCTACTCCAATATGGTGATTGATGGCCACCACGCCTCAATGCCAACAGCCAGGGTTGTCGGCAATGTCTTCTCCACTGAGCTCGTCCTGCAAAAAGGATCCCCGTCACTGGCCCTACTCATTCCCATGATACCTACAGCAATCATCGCCGGCCTCATTACCTTTGGCATCACCAAGCTAAGTGATATCACCAGGGCCCTGTTTCCCCTTATTCTCATCACCGCAGGCAGCGTAATCATCCTGGCAGCAGTTCTGACTAGAAAGCCCGTCCTGGAAGCCGCTGGGCGCACCAAGTATCTTCGTTAAGGAGTAGCGAGTAGCGATGTCTCCGCAAACAGAGCAGAGAGACTGGGTGCCAGCCGTTGCCATAGCCGCCGGTGCCGTAGGACTGGCAGCCGGGATATACTTCTATACCAAAAAGCCCAGGGGGGTTGACCCTGGCGATGTTGTAGTGGCCCATTTCAAGTTTGACTATAATGGCACCGGTGGTGCTTACGTCCTTCAGGTTTCCTTCGGCAGGTTACTGATAGGGGAGTTTTTCGACCACATCGAGGGCATGACGTGGGAAACGACGGTAGCACTACCCGAGCCAAGCACCTACGAGTTCAACCTCGAGTGCCCCCTGCCCCAGGCCGCAGAAACCAGGACCTATGATGCCGAGGCCTTGATACGAACACCGATGATGGGGCGGTTTGACTACCTGGTAAAGGCCCTCACAAAGTCCGCTATCGCAGTGAGGAAGGCATAATGGCACTCACTACCATTACAATAGACGCACCAGGCAGTGCTATGCCGGGCAGTGAGGTCCAGGCCAGCTTAGTGGTAAAGAACACCACCGACGGGCATGTTCACGTCTATGCGCTCGGTGCTGTCGATGGAATAAAGTTCGTTGACTGGCCAGAATACTGGATCCCCGCGGGCGAAACGCACGCCTTTCCTGGCTTCTTCACCATGCCAGCCAAAGACTCCACAATCCTTGCCTCCACGCTATATGAAGCTGTGGACGGGGAGCTATACGAAGATGCTGAGGCACAGAAGGCGATCAAGGTGGGTGCCGAAGCTGAAGAAGCTGTATTCGGCAATCTTGTGGTCAGTTACGGGAGGGCATAATGATTGAGTTAAGCGAAGGGCAAAGCCTTAGAGTCCACTGCGTGTTCACCCATAGGGGTGCGGCATACAGTGGGGCCAAGATTCACGCGGCAATAGGTAACAGGAGCACCCTCTGGGGCTTTGACGAAATAGTAAGCGGCAACTCTCAACCGCTGAGTTTCCCTTACGCCGCAACTGCGCGGCAATACGGGGAAGATGTGATACTAGGACCCATCAAGGTCGGGACGCTCTTTGGTGCTATAAGACTAGGCACTTATGAGATCGAGGTAAAGCTCACGGATATTCCCGGAGCCGATATCTTCTGGATAGGACCTAATGAGGATATCGTGATAGTTGAGGCCCCAGTCGCGCCAGCGGAATTTGCCAATTTAACCGTCAGTTACTCAAAGGTCTGATTAGCCCTATTGACAAATCGGTTGCAACCGTCTAAAGTATAGATGGTTTACAATAATAGAGAGGGATGAGCACTGAGGCGAAAGTCTCATGGGAGCTCATCCCTCTCTTCTTTTGCCCCAGTGTTCATCTCCTACTCTACTCCACAGGTCGAGTGGGGAAAGAGAAAAGAAGGAGGTGTTCCTATGGCAATCCGAGTGCAGGATATGGGAGAGCTCACCTTTGGCGGTCTGGTAACAGCTGCCAAGTGGTGGGACAAGCAGCGGGAAAATCAGGGCAAGATTACCAGTAAGGATATCCTGAAAAGGTATTCCCTCTGGGCCTACCTAGTCCCTGGAGGCGCCGCAACCATCATGAGCGCCTTTGGCGTCTGGCGACGTCAGGAAGCATGGAACGAGCACATAAGCCACGGATTCATCTACGGCTTCCCGCAGTTCTTGCTTGATGTCGTGGATGCGATGAAGGAGACCGGCACCAGTTCTAGTGCTGTGAGGGAGGCGAATCGCATCGTCCAGGATAGAGCGCACGCCGCCAAGCAGCTCGTGGCAGGTAAAACCGCACGTAGCTACCAACCGGAGTTCCAAGAGGTGGTGGCGTTTTAGGTAAGGCCCGGTTCAAATAAAGCTCAGAAGGAGGTTTACACTTATGGGCTCTAAAAACTATCTTATCCCTACGGGATCCATGTCCCTTATGGATCAAAGGGACTATCGCACAAAAGCGATAGCCGCAGGCCTGGAGAGAGCAGCCGACAAAAAGATCGGCAACATTACCGATGAGGTCCCGGGCCTAGCAGGCCAGACCGACCGCAAGCTCAGAACACAAGCGGTTCTCGCCTGGCTTCAAAAGGGCAACTGGCCCACCAGCCTGGATGTGAGGGAGTATCAGCCCCTACTGGATGGTGTAACTGTGCTGGATCAGTGGCTCACGGCCGCCCTGGTAGCTGTCGGTGTAGCCTACAGTGCCTTGCAGGCAGTAGTCGCTCCCGTCATGGCCGCCAACCGGCTGGCCGTCTTCTACAAGATCGGCGTTGAGACGGCCCCTTGTCCAATATCCCGAGTCATCTTCCGCGCCGGCGGAGCTGCTGGCAACATCATCGGGATCTTCGATGTTGAGCAGTTGGTGAACCGGCTTGAGACCGATGGCTACTTCACCGAACCCGTGGTGATTGACCCCTCCATCATCTATGCCGTGCAGGTCCTGGCCCGGATAGCGACTGGCGCCGTGGCTCAGGTGCAGCTAGGTGCTCTCATCGTCGAGCCTGCTGGTCAGACAATCGCCTAAGTGCATCACGGTAATGCGTGGGGCTGAACCCACCCGGGAGGGGCAGGAGCTCCTCCCGGGTAAGAAAAGACCTAGCTTAAACTAGGCAAGTATCCCGAAAGGGAGAAAGGAGAAAAAGCTAATGGGACTCAAATCAGAAGTTAGTAGCATCCTGAACCAAAGCCTCCACGTCGCCGTCAGGCCACCTACTGTGGCCGCTATGGGAATAGCTGCCCATAACATCTTCACGCTTTCTGGTGGGCCAGCCTTCGTGCGTGGCTTCTTCATGTATGCCAACGTAGCGATGGGCGCAGCTTCCTCCTGGCAGTTAACCATCTGCGGTGTCATAGCGGAGAACGGCGGTGCTGCCGTTGCCAACCTCCTGGTAGGCGAGATGGCAATATGGCCTCTCCATGGTGCTGCTGCTGCGGATGTCACGGTTCCGAATGTGGCTAACGCCCCATATCCCCCAATAGCCACACAGATTCTGGGTCTGAATAACGGAATCCTGATATCCCCAGGTAGTGCTGCCGGAGATATCTTCGTCATGACCGTTGGCGCAGTTATCTGCCCGGCTGCCACAGTCAGCTTCTACGTCTTGTATCACAAGATGCTGCCACAGACACTGATAGCACCAATACCAGGATAAAGAATAGGTGTGGGGGAGGGCCTGGCTCTCCCCCACAGCGAAGCGAAAACTGAATAGAGACGATACTCAGCCATCCGACGATATAAACATAACTGGAGGTTGACATGCCAATAGATTTACACATCTTCAAAGCCCAGGTGGGTATGTTCGAACCAGCGGCACTGCTGAACCACAACGTATGTATCCACTATCTCAAGGTCCACCACTACCGCCAGGTCGATTTCCTCGAGTCTATCCCGGCCTTTCAGTGCATTGACCTGGGGGCCCTCGCCGCTCAAACCGTAAGTGGTAGAATCATTATCCCCAACCTTGAGATGCCCGATGACGAGTTCGGGCTGTTCCGGTGGTATCCCCTGGACAACGCCCAAATCCGGCTCTTCCATCCCCGGGGCGTAGCTAAGTTCGAGCTCAGGAACATCCAGATCCCCATCGATTACAAGACTCTCCAGCGTGACCCCAATCTGGTTTCGACCGAGATCGCAATCTGGGAGAACAACAGACCGGCAATAGAGGCAATCAACGGCATGGACTATGCTCTGAACGCCGTCCGCATCGTTGCCCTGGGCTACCGCTTCCACACTGTCAAGTTGCCCAAGGAAGTCATTAAGGCGATAACGGATGGGCGGGAACCATGCACCGATGTCATCGCCTCCGGCTATGGGGCTACAAGCTAGGTATTTCTGAGAAATAAAGGAGAACGAGATGGCTATACTGACTGGGTTTGACCAGGGAGTAAGGCTCCAGAGCCCAATCACCAATCTGGCCGCTGCCGGTATTGCCGCCGGGGTCGTTATCTACCAGATAAGCGACTGGACTATAGCAGCTGGTGGGCAGATGGTCGGCACGAAGTCCGTCAGGATCAAGCGGGTAAAGATGCTGAATAACGCTGCCGGCAACCAGGTGGTTATGATAGGCATCGGGATTGGCGCCGGCGTTTTCGCCGCCCTTTTGCCTGGGCTGGTATCGATGAACGGCCTGGACGACGACTTTGTTGAAGATGACCTGCCCCAGGTGGAGGCTTTTGCCGACATAACCGCTTACCCCGTGGCTCTGGCTGCTCTTGGCACAATTGACATTATGATTGAAGTCGAAGAAATCGGCTAAGGGGGCTGCAATGGATGAGAAAGCCAAAGCCGGCCTAGTTCTTGGCAGTGGGGTGGCTTTAGCCACAGCCATTACCATCTTGGCCAGCCGCAAAGCTGAGGCAGCGCCAGGGGAAATAGTAGCCCTCGATGAGGCCTCCCTAAACCTGCTGTTGGCTATTGCCCAGGCCGGTGCCGACCAAGCGGAGCTACTGCAACAGGCAGTTGCAGCCCTGGAGGCGCTCTCTATCGACGTCCAGGGCTATGTGCCCAATGCCAAGGGCATTATTGCCACCAGGATCCAGATAACTGCCCTGGTCCGCCCCTTCAACCTGCCCGATATCGAGGTGCCAGATGACATGGCTCTCCTGATCAAGGGCTGGCCGACAAACGGCGGGCTTATCTATGTTTCCGACACCAGCCCCGGATCCACAAATGTAAACCAGGTCTGGCCCCTGCTGGCCAACGAGTTTGTGGGCTACAGGGTTAAAAATGCTAACGCAATATGGATCAGCGGCACCCAGCTTGGAGACTGGGCAGTTATGACCGTAGAGCGGAGAGGGTAGGACACGATGGCTACAGCAGGAGGAATGGCACCAATACTGCGGCTCAGGAGATCCGCGCAGTCCGGCTCCTACGCTATGGCTGCGGCCTATACTGTGGTCTATACTGAAAACACCGCCACCAGCCTCCTGGCCTATATCTTCGGTGGCGCGTTTATCAACTTGACACCGATGCTAGCGGGCGACTCAGTGGATATCCGGCTGCGCAAGGTGGTGGTCAGTGGCGGAGCCTGGGTTGCGGTAGATACCAAAAACTATCTCGGTGCACCACCAGCAGGGCACCCTGGCGCTATCATTAGCGCAATACCCGATGTCTTCGGGGTAGAGATCGCCATGAGGCAGACCGCTGGGGTGTTGAGAACATTTGAGTGCGAGTTTTTCGATGCCAAGCGGCTTGGACTGGCGTAGGAGGAAGTAATTATGGTTACAAAAGGTAAGGCAATTGCCATAGGGGCCACGATAACTGGAATAGCTACACTTCTGGCCTTGGCTACTAAAGCTGAGGCGAAACTGCCCGCGAACCTGGTAGCGCCAAAGACCAACCTCCTCGTTATTGATGGTAAGGCAATAATTCCCGGCACCATACCACCAATGACCGATATAGCTCCGTTCATACCAGGGACTACCATTCCCCTTTACCCCAGCCAGCCGGTATTTGACAGGCTCTCACAGTCAGAGCAAAACCTTGTCAAGACAGCTGAGCAGGAGGCAATGGATAGAGCACAGCAGCCCTATAAGGTGATAGCACTGGAGAGGGGTTGGAACCCAGCGGGCATAGCGGATTTCACCGGTTTCCTGACTGATGAGGAGTCCGATGTTTACTACGGTAGCCTGGATATGTATGGCAGGCCAAAATATAGCTGATACCGAAATTAAAGGGAGAACTTTATGGCTACCAGAAAACAAGCAGCTATAGCGTTAGCAGTAGGCACCGGTCTGACGGTCGGCGTTCTGCTGGCGGCGAGAAAGGCGGAGGCAAAACCACTCCCTGCCCCAGCACCTGCCCCAGAGCCTACTCCAATACCCAGCATTCCGACTGAAGCGCAGATGCTGGCGGCTTCATCCTTAGAAATCCTTTCAGAGTATTTCGACATAGTTGTCCAAGCATACCAAGCTGAGCAAATATCAGTGGATACCTACCTCATGCTCGACGCTGCCTATGAAAAGCGATATGATGAACTAATAACCCCGACACCCACTCCCCCTTTGCCGCGAACCACAATAACAAGATGGCACACTAGAAAAGAGGAATATGTAACGGAAGATGTGGTGTGGAACCCAGCTTTAGGGAAGTGGACATATCCCGGGGGTGCTCCCCCATATACTCAGCCGCCCCGACCAGTAGGATGGTGACGTGATGGCTTGGAAAGCAGAGGCAGCTCTCCCATTTCCAGTAGCCAATGTTGCTCATTTTTCCCCCATCAATGCGAATGAGGTCTATGTCATCAGCAGGCAACTGGACTTCTATCGCTACCACATGGGCACTAAGGTCTATACTGCTCTGGCAGCTCCCCCCTTCACGGCACCCAATGCCTACAGGCAGCTCACTTTCAGAAACAATATGTATTATTGCCTGAGTGAGGACCCTCCTGCTGGCGGTGGAGCCAGGAGAATCACTTGGTATAATCCAGCTACCAATACCTGGGCATCAAGCTCACAAATACCGCTGGATGGAGCCCAGAATTATCTCCTCCAATCTTTTTGTTTTGCTGACAATGACACAATCTGGGCCTGGGCAAGACAGGGCGGCGGAGCCCCCTTCAGGCTGAAGTGTGTGCGTTATGTAATCTCGACCAATACTTGGACATACTTTCTCAACGATACAGGACCCCTGGCTGTGGGCCAGGCCAGGTGCGCTGCCATCAACGCTGCTGGGACGATAGTTTACACTGGCACAGTAGGGCCTGTGGCTGGTCATTATGCGACCTACACGATAGCTGGAGATGCCTACGCAATATCACCCCAGCATATTATAGCTGGGGTGCCAATCAATTATGTTTGGGCTGCCGACCCATTGCGGCTATGGTTTACCAGAACTGATGGATTGCCAGCCACCTGGCAGTATGGTTTCCTCACTATAGCGACCTTGGCATACACCGATAACCACTTCATCGCTTTTGCGGGCAGGGTTGGCGGCTGGTTCGGGCGGATAGGTCTTCTTGATACATTGGCAGTTATTGACAACGCCAGAAACACAGCTCCCGAGATTTGGTCTGAGGGGACTATTGCTCCCACGGTTCAAACTGACCCCGCTACGGGGGTGACGTGATGGCATGGAGAGATGAAGCCGCATTGCCATTTACTCCCTATGGTCATGTCTACTTCTCACCCATAGTAAATAATCTTGTGTATATCCTTGATAGAAGTAAGAATTTTTGGAACTATAATCTTGCCACAAAGCAATACACAGAATTGACTTCCCCTACCTATAACAGTTACTCCATTCCAAATGGCATAGGCAGGGCTACCAGGAGTCTTGTTCCTTCTCCTAATGGAACTAAATTAGCCTGCGTCTCCGAAGTCACCAACAATTACAGAGGCGGCAAACGTATTGAGATTTACACTATTGCTACGGATACCTGGGCAGCATCGTCGCAAGTCCAGAATATGGATGATGAAATACCTGTCAGTCGGCCTACGGTTATAGCTGGGTTAATCTGGGCTGATGAGGATACTATTTGGTGTTGGGCAGCAGAAGCGGGGACTGGTGTAAAAGACTATGCTCGTTGCATCAAATATACAATTTCAACCGATACCTTTACAATCTATCCCGCCCTTCTCAATGGCGGTCTGACTTATGTTGAGGTTTACAGTGCAGCTATTAACGCTGCTGGCACTGTTATCTATGGCTCTGCCATAGGTGCTTCTACCTTGCAATACTATACATACACTATAGCTACAGACACTTATGCTTTGGGTGGAACTCTCACCGCTGGACGTGCCTTTATGTATGGTGTTGATTCGGATAAACTCTGGTATGTAACTCTAGCCGATTATAGATATGGCTACATTGATATTGCTGATGCCAGTGAAAATGATAATCAATTTACCGAGAATACAGATAGAGATGTAGGATATGGAGAACAAATTGGGATTACTGACGCTATAGTGGATGGGGGCATGAGGCTTATCATAGTTCATGCCAGAGCCGCTCCTCCTGAGCTAATGCGGGAGGGACTGCTTCCACCTATAGTTCAAACCTTGGCAGCCACGGGGGTGACGTGATGGGTAACGCTGTTTTGAACGGGACTCTTTTGGATGATGGCGGGCTTGCTTGCGAGATCAGGTTCCAATATGGGGTCACCACAGCCCTGGGCACTACCACCCCCTGGATTGCCGGCGCAGTGAGCATAGCCTCGTTCTCCCAGCTCGTAACGGGGCTTCCGGGAAACACCAACTATTTTTTCAGAGCTGAAGCCCGGAATGCTATCGGCACATCAGTAGGGGCAATCCGGACGTTCATAACAACGAGGCATTCAATCGACCTGGTATCGGTAGAGGCCCTGCCCGCTACCTTAATCACAGATCACGGAGCCACGCTTAACGGCGTGGTGGTCAACGATGGGGGGCAAGCCGGGGCTGTCAGGTTTGAATATGGCCTGAGCACCGATTACGGTATGGTCTCACCATGGCAGCGGGGCTTTGCATCCGGGGATGCGTTCAATGCCAGTCTCCTCGACTTAGGCGAGGGAATGGCCTATCACTTCAGGGCCGAACTTCAGGGCAGCCCCAGCGTTAAGAGCAGGGACCTGACCTTCACCACCCTTTCCCCGCTCGGCAGCCTCACATACATAGACGACGAGCTACTCTATATGTTGCAGAAGGTAGGATAATATGATAGATCATATTGAAGAACTCAAACGCATAGCGTCAAAGAGTCCTCTTGAATTGTTCAACCGCTATTCAGATAGCCTCGAGGCTATCTCAGAAGGTGTCATTACCTACATGGGCTTTACCGACACGGCTGGAGCTGCTAGCGGCCTGACTGTAGTAGATACTCCCCTGGCTACATTTCCTAGTTATGCCGGGCAGTTGGTAAAGATCCTTGATGGTGGAGCTGCTGGCCAAGTAAGAAGGATTGTAACCCATGTGGGCAATACCCTTACTGTTGACTATGCTTTTACCGACAATACAGGCGCTGCTCAACAAATAGCGGCTTCTATTGCTTATGTCATTATTTCAAGACCAAGTGCTGGCGCTGTCACGGGTGATATTGATTTTCTCGAGGGCTTCCCCTTTATCAATGAGGCGTGGGAGCCAGCCAACATCGACCTGAATATCTGGACTCCTACCCACCCGGCTACCAATAATATCGTGGTTGTAGAAAACACTGCCCCCAACGTAGGTTACTCAGTGGTGGAGTTTGATGTTGAGGCTGCCGAAACCGCCCGGCTAATCGGGCGAGCCAGCGTCAATCGATGGCGAGTAGTGCCTACCCTGATAGACGTTAATCATGCGGTAAAACAGCTCCTTATGGAATGGCAGATTTATTTTAACGATGTGGCTAACGTGGATGAAGCTACCATTTTCATGGGATTGGTAACCGACCCGGCTTCAATTCGGACCACCAATAACATTATTGGCTTTGGTATTACCGCCGGTGTGCTTACTTCTATCACCGATAGAGGAGGTGCTGAGACACCACAAACCGGATTTGGGGAAACCCTGGAAGATACGAGGAACAAACTCCGCATACTGGTGGATGAGAATAACGTCTACTTTTTCGTGAACGAGGTGCTGGTAGCCACCCACGCTGTGGTGGCCGAGCTCCCCGACCAGCTTATGTATCCCTGCTGGTATATGCCGGGAACTGCTGCCTTTGAATTCTACCTGGGAGCCGTGAGAATCGGCTACGTCGATATACCGTGAGGTGAAAATATGACAAGTTTGAAAGTTTACGCTAATTTACAGTCAATAGCATTAGCCAACGCTATCTATATTGACGATAACGGCTTTCTGGGAACAGAATATCCCCTCGGCACTTCTGAGTTTCCAGTCTTGACTTTTGCTCAAGCCCTGATAATAGCGGGGCTAAGAAATAGCCAGACTTTTGTAGTGCATGGTAGTCACGCCCTTGCTACGGCCATGGAGCATTATAATTTCCTCGGCTATACCCACATGGATCCTGCCGACATCATCAACCTCAACGGCCAAAATGTGGATGCTGCGGGATTCTATAAGCTGGTGGTAACAGGGGCACAGGGCGGCACGGGCTATGTGTGCTACTACGATTGTTTATTAGTAAGCGTGACGGCTTTGAGGGGCTTTGTTCGTGATTGCTGCCTCCACACGGCTATAGGTTTAGCTACCGGCGGAGGAATCGATAATGTTGACCTGATAAACTGTCACTCCTCACAGGGAGGGGTAGCTATTACCGTCAATACTCCAGACCTGATAAACTTTTACCGCTGGTCGGGTGAGATGACACTCCAGACCATGGGCGGCGGCACTGTCAACATCTGGGTAAACGACGGTGCTAGAATCAATATCGCAGCTACCTGCACTGCCGGCACCATCAATATCTACGGCAATGCCATAGTGGACAACCGGGCGGCAGGAACAGCCGTTCACGTTTATACCATCAACCAACATATAGACCAACTCGTAGAAGGCCACAAGGGTCTTTACGAGTCCTGGCAGGATGAATTCATCGATGGTAATATCTGGACATGGATAGACCCCGCCACTGGCGACCCCTGGGCAAGGGGAGTTTCAGGCGCTTTCCTGCTTATGCAAAGCGCTCCCGCTCTCAACGAGACAGCGAGGTTAAGGGGTAATCACTTCTGGATTCACAACTGGATGGGAGCACCTATTAACCTGAAGGTCAAGCGGCTTTGCATGGAATGGGAGATGACCCTTGGTGTTCACACCAATGTTGATAACGCCATCAGTTTCTTCGGGTGGATGCCGATAGCGGCCGGCCTCCGAACGACCAATGATATTATCGGCTTCGCCTTACTTGGCGATGCCCTGCAAGCGGTAACCGATTCAGGCAGCGCCGAGACCGTTACCGCCGTCGGCGGTGAAACTATGGCTAACCATAATAAATTCAAGATCGTGATACAGGAGTCGGAGGTGCTCTTCTATCTTAACGAAGAGCTGGTAGCGGTTCACACCACCAATGTTCCGACAGAGCCGGTGCTGCCCAACTTCTTCCTCGATACTGAAGCAGGAGGCGGTTGCGCCTTCGTCTTCGGTGTAATCAATATCTGGCAAGAAACAATAGAGAGGCTTTAATATGGATGATTTGGCGAAAGAGATAAGGCATCTTATCCACACCAGGGTTGCGGATGTTGACGACAAAGTTAGTGGCATCCTGGTCCAGGTGCCGTTCTTCAACACCACCCAGACGGTCCTGAACTCCTCCATAACGCTGTTTGCCTTGGATGCTCTGGGCTGCACCATCCGGGAGGTCTATATCTCCTTCTACCTCGCCCTCGATGCTGCTGCGACCTTCACCCCCACCTGGCACAAGACCCGGGCGGGGGACCTGGTGACATTTACCCAGGAAGCAATCCCTGCCCTCGCTGTAATAACTACCCCAGCTGCCAACAGATATTACAGCTACTGGCTGGGGGAGATAGCACAAGGACTCCAAGGGGAATTCCGTCTTGCCCAGGATAACGCTGGGAATGCCAATAATGCTTGTGACGCTTTCTGCATAGCGTTCATGGTGCTTTAAGGGGGAGCTATGCCACCAAGATTGTCCTGCCCCAATACCGATGCACACTACATCCAGGAGCATCTTCATAGCGCTCAACTTGTCGCTCCTTCAGGTGCCGCTCCTATTGCCCTGGCTTCTGGTGGAGGGGCTTGGACCCTGGGGAACTTCAGCAATAACATCATCGCTGCCGATGCGGTTACCTTACCTTTCGACCTTCACTGGGTTGTCGTAGAAGGCCCCAGTGCCAATGCCTGGTATGAAATAGTGTTGTATTACGGGGGAACCGATATTGAATGTGCTAGGGCGGCTTGGGGTAGAACAGCAGTTTTCACTAATTCAATTTCTATCCCGGTTATGACCGTAATTCTACCGGCTAGCAGCCGAATCAGGGCAAAGATGATGGATGACACCGGGGGTGCAACAGCGCAGATCAAGGTGTTCTATCACACCTATCCAAGTTGAGGAATTCACGTGATTGATTTAACCAGGGCCCCCTTCCCCATAACGCCACGGGAGCTGTGGCTGCCGAGGGCCATAAACGGCAATGCCTCGCTGCCCGGCTCACGCTATAACGGCCATGGCTTGACCCTGACCGGGGCCAGGAAGGGCACGACGGCTGATGGGGTGCACTTTACCGGGGCCAATACCTCCAACATAAACTGTGGAGCCATCCACGATAATG
>SDBU01000555.1_pt1 | contig 52035 bp, 72 predicted proteins | sample 2277071 | NCBI WGS metagenome assembly SDBU01 (sample SAMN10397929, study PRJNA504765) | marine sediment metagenome | isolation source: marine sediment core GS08_GC12, 126 cmbsf | place: Arctic Ocean: Gakkel Ridge, Loki's castle | collected 2008
TGTCGCGTCTCCGGGTGTTGGTGTTGGGTGGTGTACTATCCAAGCTTAGGCTACCGGGTCACGATTGTCAAGGAATTGCTACATTTTGTGGTGTAGTGAGCCAGTGACCACAAGATGTAGTGGTGCATCATTCGGATAGGGCTGATGTGTAGTCAATGTGAGTACATGGTGTCACTTTGACACTAAGGGTACGACACGCTGTCGTACGCCGCTTACGGCACGTGCCGTAAGGTCTGCATGTCTACCTCAGACAAGCTGTCTGAGAATTGTACTAGTGTACTAGTGCAGTAGTACACCTCATCGTATGCTTCTTACGGCACGTGCCGTAAGGTCTGCATGTCTACTACCATGGTAGTAGTGCTTAGATTACTAAGCTTAGTTGACTAAGACATGCGCTTCTGGCCCGATCGTCTCGATCAGGCCGGGCAATAGGGCCTATATAAGAGGACGAAGGAGATAAAGGCACTTTCATAGGGGGCCCCATCGCTTCTCAGGGGTGAGCCACACCATCCGGTACCGCTCGGCTGGGGGCCCTGGGTACCTGATCTTCCTGATTATGCAGATTTTAGGGGCCCCGTTGATTCCGTACTTGACTTCCATTGGACGGCTAGCTAGAATAGAAGGTCGGGGCCTTATTCGCGTCATCTAGGAGAAGAGACATGCTTACTTCAGTCGTTTTGCATAAGGTACCATCGGAAATTAAATCCACATTCCAAGAAGAAAAAAGCACATGATCACCCAGCAAGATCTCGAACTACTCGAAAGACTCTACACGCCCCTCGCTAAAATACTCCTCGAACACCTTCGTATAGATCATGGGTATACTCCTGGAAAGAAAGATTCACTTCTCGACATAAATAAACAACAAGCAGATAGAATTCGAGATTTAACAGACTTAGTCGATGAATTAACTATCGAACTTAAATCCTTGAAATCTGACTATGAAGCATTGCATGAAATTCATAATATGCTTCTCGACCCCGGTAAAGGAATGGTCTAAAATGCTTAAACCTCAACTCACTCAAGCAGACGCAAATGTACTTTCCTTCTTATTGGATGGCCGAGGACAAGTGTCAATAACCCACGATCGTCCACCAAACGGTCCTTGGTTTGTTGAAATAACGGACACCTGGACAGACATGATAACAAAGTTATTCTCGCATCCAGATCTCTCTGTAGCGCTAATTAAAGTAGCTGAAAAGAAAGCAAAAGTCCTGGAAATTGATTTAGATGAAATATTATATCAATCTGATGAAGAAACTGAAGAGGAGGATGAATGATGTCCGATCGTATTTACTCTGACGAATGGCAAGAAGATGACTGGGATGGTTGTAATTATGAAGATGAAGATTACGATCCCTTTTACTATGACGATGATGTCGATGATGAAGAAGAGGATGAATGATGTGTATAGAATCTAGGCTTCTTCTAAAATGCCGAGAAGATTTCTGGAAATGGTGTAGGGAAAATAAAATAGAAATAGGAGATGAAGCGGAGACTGGTCCATGGTGGGCCTGTTGGCTTTCCGCTTATGTTTCCTTTCTCAATGAGCTTTCAAATCATCTGGAGGATGAATAATGCCCTGTATCCCAATTGAAAATGGCATCTTATGCACTGGAAATGAGCCACTTTCAGTAAAGTACAAAAAAGTAAGGTATCTTTTCGAGTGGACGGCAGCTTCAGGTTGGTGCCCAGTAAACTTGGATGGCAGTCAGCGTCTTAGGCCAGTACCCAGCGCCGCGTGGGATAAGTTCCTTAATTCTCCACATTGTCTTGCTTGGGATCGAGCCCAAAGGTTGAAGGAACAAAAAATCATGACTACTGACACTGCAATTTATCGTGTTAGTACTCAAATGCAACCAACGGAAATAAACGTAGCACTTGCAAAAGGGATTGAACAGCTCAGGGAAGAAAGAATTGAATTATACAAAAAAATCGAAAAATTAGAAGAGGAGTCTATGTAATGAATGTCAAAACGGCCATGATAGTATCTGGGCCATCGGAAGCAACCCAGGTATTGCAAGAAGAAGTCATTCGCCTTTGCAAGCAGCGTCAGTTGCTATATGGGGCAATTCCCGATGATTCGATTGTGCCGACGGAAGTACAGAACATTATAGATGAAATGTTCTCGAAAGAGGAAAAGGAAATGACTGTCGATCAGGCGATTTCATTTGTTGAGGATTATGATACATCAACTCAACAAGAGGAAGTCTTAGTGAATGAAGTCAAGAGACTTCGTAGAATTGCTGAAGTGAGATGTATGAGGATTGATCAGCAAGATAAGAAAATTAAGGAAAGGAATAAGGAGATTAAGCGACTTTTTGGAGATTTGGAAGTAAAAGAAAGAGATGAACAATTACTCAGGGAAGATGTTACGACTGCAAGGGAAAATGAGCATGAATCTATAAAGGAATTGAGGAAAAACAAGGAGAAACTCGGGAGAGAGGTACGTGATGTACTGGAGTCCTACGGGATCTAATGTCTGATTCGTTAGTTAAACTAAAGGAGAAGAGAGATGAATGTTGATGATGCTTTGAAAATCAGTGAAGGTCCGCATTCGAGCGAAATGGGAATATTAGCAAGAGAAGTCATTCGCCTTCGCGAACAGCGTGAGCAATTAATAGAAGAGCTTCCTTTTTTTAAGCCTCTTTCTAAGGAAACTCTCGACATTCTGGATGAAGCTGATATAAAAAGAAAAGAAGAGAAGGAGGGGATGACTGTCGACCAAGCTTTAGGTAGCGTTGAGAATGCTGGTTGCTACAACACATTAGCAAGTACTGTGTTAGCAGATGAAGTCAAGCGCCTTCGCGAAGTTTGGTATATGAAAGGAGAAGCAATGGATGGATTAATGGATGAAGTCGAACAACTTCGCGAATCCGATCGAGAACGGGCCAGCATCATCAGAGAGAAAAATGAGGAGATTAAGCAGCTACGCCTAAAGCAAAGTTCAGATTGCGCACAAATTCGGTTCCTGCGAGAAGATAATATAACATTTCGTAAAACACCTCCGGGTCTCAGGGTGGTGTCTTGTAACGTATGGAATGATCGCCTCTTGGAGAAAGATAAGGAGATTAAGCGCCTTCGTGAAGTCATTGAAGAGAAAGCAGAAAAAATTAAACAGCTAGGTAATTCATTTTACGAAATAAGAAATATAATCAAGAAATGTATCTGGTAAACGTAAAATCTAATGCCTCGTCAACTGCCTAAACTTTCTGAAGAAGAAAGAATCGACATTGCGGAAAGGTATTCCTGCGGCATAAGCATGGCCACCCTCGCGAAGGAGTACAAGGTATGCAAGGCAAGCATTGCGAAGTATTGCAGAAAAGAAAGCCTGAAGGACAAGCAATCTACTAAGCAACGGATAACCCCAACGACGCTATTCAAGAAATTCGCTCAATCAGCGCGCCAAGTTCTCTGGAGGGAAGGTAAGACAAGGAAATTATTGTATGAGCAATGGGAAACAAGGATTCTCGAATTAAAGCAAGGTGGTATGAGCGATAAGCAGGCCATTGTAATGGCTTCCAAGGATTTTCATTGTTTACATCCTCTTTTTCTTCAATATCCAGTGAATGAATTCGATCCAGATCCTGATTCGCATCCAGACATCCATATGCATGGTGAAGAAGCTCCAATGGATGGCATAGAATGCGAAGAGCATGAACAAACCCATGCTCAGAATCTCCAATGGGCAATAAATGCAGCTGGCATCCACCACCGAACGCATGAGCCACCGAAGAAGTGTCCGAATAATTCAGCATATTTCCTATATCGCCAGGCAATTGACGATGGTGATAAATTCATGGCAAAATATCAGCAAATGATGCTGGATAAGTCTAAGAATCTTAATCCTGGAGATGAATTAATCAAGCGAGGGGCTCAAAGGAGTATCAAGGAAATTGGTTCAATGTTAGATACCCTAGGAGAAGAGACATGAAAGTAAGATGTTATTTTTGCAAGCGAAAGATGAGGAAGAGGCCGTTTGGGTATGTTTTTTATTCACCGAGAGGTGCGGGATTTCTTCGTCTCCGTGAAAGATTCATTAAAACTGTGAATTGGTGTAGCGCGTGTCAGGCTACTATTATGACTTACAATACATGCGTTCAGGAAGCAAACAAAGAATATGAAAGCAGATTAAGGGATGTTGCGGCTTCTGTACGCAAGGAGGTAAGTGCACGTGATTCTCTTGAAAATTTCGTGAAATTGATAAATATCCTGGAGGAAGGGACATGACCAGCTATAACTATAATCCCGATACCTGGGTATTCAAGTGCACGAAATGCGGGGCGGGAAGTGCAGAGGGTGATTTTGGTCCTGCACTGAAGGCTCGTCAGGGAGATCCATGGAATGTAACTGGCTTGTGGTGTAAGGCTTGTAGAGAAAAATTCAACGAAGAGAAAGCGTTAGCATGATTGAAATCAAACCCGGTCCTAAGTTGGATCAAGCGGTTGCAAAGGCGATTGGCTTGACGTGGCAAGATGCAACGCGCACTAAAATGGCGGCATGGTGGCACAAAGATGGTTGGTGTTATAGAAAGTTGCCATCGTTTTCCAAATTTGACTTAAATGCGACATTTAAGGTCGCGGAGATGGCAGGACTCTTTTTCAATTACAGTCTAACTTTAGACGAAACAGATCCTACCCACTGGCTCATTGAGCACAAGGATGATGGGGGCATTTTAGCAAGAGCCCCAACTCAGCCCCTTGCAATTTGTGCGGCGATCTTGAAGTTATCCGAAGAGAAGGAAGCTAGTATGACTGATTGAAAACCCCCTTCATAAAATACGTTCCGACCGAAATTTGCGCGAATCTCAAATGGCGTGCAAAGGTCCACAAGCGGGTGATGGATGATCCGTCGTATGCGCATGTCGTGTGGGACGCCTGCGCTGTCGATCCGCTTTTCTATATCTCTGGCTTCGGGTATACTTACGACCCACGACGGCAACCTTTTGCTAAGTTGCCGTTCATTCTTTGGCCAATTCAGCAATGGGGTCTAGGGGAAATTATAGACTCTGTTGGTAAGTACAACTTATTGATTGACAAGTCTAGGGATATGGGCGCAAGTTGGTTATGTGTTCTAGCGTATGAGTGGTTCTGGCATTTCCGTGATTATCAATCTTTCTTACTTGGATCGCGAGATGTTACATATGTTGATAATGCAGCAAATCCTAAGAGTCTTTTTTGGAAAATAGATTTTTTCCATAGGAATCTTCCGCAGTGGCTCATGCCTCCTGGATTTAAGTATTCAGAACATCGCCGAAAGATGCATATTACCAATCCAGCGAACAATAGTGTAATTGATGGTGAGACTACTACAAAGAATTTTGGTCGTGGTGATAGACGTACCGGAATAATGAATGATGAATTTGCTGCTGATTCTGAGGGCCATGCGGTTCTTGCATCAACGCTAGAGACAACAGATAGTCATCTTTTTAATTCTACTCCCCAAGGAATTAACAACGCATTTGAGGATCTCCATAAAACGAATATTAAAAAAATTCGCTTTTTCTGGACCGACCATCCGGAGAAGAGGAAGGGTCTTTATCGTACAGCGAAAGATGGTACATTAGAAGTACTTGATAAGGAGCATTATCCGAAAGATTATGAGCCTATTCTGGATGGGGAACTTCGTTCAATTCGTTATGATATAAAATGGAGGCAGTCTACCCCGCGAATAATGGCGCAGGAATGGAATATTGATGCTCAAGGCAGTGGAGAGCAGTTTTTTATTCCTGCTTCAATTCAGGAAGCTATCAGTAAATTCGCGCGACCACCGGTGCTTATTGGTGACTTGGAATATGATAGTACTACCGCAGAACCAATTGGATTTCGCGAAAGTCCGCAGGGTCGTATTAAATTATGGGCATTGCTTGATAAAAATGGTAACTTACCACGAGATCATAAATACGTGCTTGCTGGAGATGTTTCAGCGGGAACCGGTGCATCAAATTCAGTCGGAAGTGGTTACGATGCAACTACGAATGAAAAAGTACTTGAATACGTAAATCCATACATCCGCCCAGAGGAATTTGCGAAGCAAATGGTGGCTATTGCCCAATGGTTGTGTTTTGAACAAACGGGATTTAATCATATAAAAAAAGGCTGGGATTATATAGTTAATAGATATCTCAGTTCTGGTCTCACTGGTGCCTACCTACTTTGGGAATCCAATGGTCCCGGTCGTCAATTTGGGTCGCGGGTAATGGAACTTCAATATGGAAATGTTTATTTTCGCAAGAAAGAAGAGGCAATAACCAAGAAGGTTTCTAAAATTCCTGGATGGCCATCTACCAAGGAAGGGAAACTTACGCTTATTGGTGATTATCGTGATGCAGTTGAAAAAGGGATGATAGTCAATCGATCTAAGGAGGCGCTTGAGGAATGTCTTGAATATATTTTTGACCCACTTGGTGGTGTGTCACATGCTCGCGAAAATAATAAAGATGATCCGTCTGGGGCTCGATCGAATCATGGAGACAGAGTGATCGCTGACGCGCTAGCTTACCGCGGACTATCTGAACGAGCGAAAAAGCCCAAGAAATCTGATAAACCAGAGATACCGATAGGTAGTTTGGCCTGGAGACAAAAATTAAGAGAAGCGGATAAACCTAAACCCGGACGTCAACTACTGTCTTCGGAAGGGTGGTATTAATGATGAAAATTTGTAAAAAATGTAAGAAAGAAAAGTCCAATGAGGAATTTGGCTTCGAGAGTCATTTATTGAAAGATGGAAGTCGTTATCGACGGAGTAAATGTAAAGTATGTTATCTTGAGTATAAGGCTCAACATCGAAAAAAAGATCTCGGGGCCTCGCGTAAAAAAGGAAAAGAATATTCTAATCGCTGGCGAAAGAAACATCCAGAGAAAGCCGAGAAACAACGCATTTGGAGCCGGGCTAATCGTTTTCTTGTTTCTCTTAACCGATCTGCTGAATATGCTAAGAAAAATGGACACGCTTCTTGCGATGCAACATTAGAAGAAATTAAACAAGCCTTTACTGGGAAATGTCACATCTGCGGACTATCAGAAGGAGAATTCCAGAGGAATTTATCACTGGATCATTGTCACGTAACGGGTGTCTTTCGCGGTTGGCTTTGTACTAAATGTAATGTTGGACTTGGTAGTTTTGGGGATACATCAGAGCTTCTATATGAGGCTATTGAATACTTAGGGGGATAATATTATGGCCAAATTCACAAATCCATTAAACGACACGCAATTTCATAGGCTGACCGAAAGCATCGATTGGTCAAATAAAATGCTCGCAACGCCAAGGAAAAATCGCCTTGAAGCGATTAAACAATATGTTGGTTACCATTATATGAAAGATGGCTCAGCGAGAAGGGTGATAGTACCTTTTTTGAAAATGGCTATCGATATACACGTTCGTTTACTTGCTGCGCGCTCTCCAAGGGCTCTGTTTTCGACGATGCAACAGGATCTTAAGTGGACGGCTGCTAATCTCGAATTGGCTGTTAATCAGATTCCACCGGAAATCAAGTTCGAGATTACGTTAAAAAAATTGGTTCTCGAGGCATTATTCGGAGTGAGTGTAGCGAAAGTTGGCTTACATACCGTGGGAAACATACTCGGGCATGAATATGGTGCTCAGTTTGTTGATATTGTTACAGTAGATGATTTAGTTATCGATATGTCAGCTAAGGATATCAATCTAATACAATATATAGGAAATGATTATTGGTTAGATTATGAAGATGTAATGGAGTCTAGTGTATTTAGGGGTAAGGGCCGCAATGAACTTAAGCCTGATGACTTCACAGTACAAGGTGAAGCCGGTGAAAAACGAGCTGAGGGTATTTCTGTAACTGAAACTGCTGCACTTTTCAAAGAAAAGGTGTGGTTGCGTGATGTGTGGATTCCATCAGAACAGTTGATGGTTACTTACAGCGTAAAGGACAAGTATAGGTTAAGAGTAATTGAATGGGAAGGACCAGAAAGAGGGCCTTATCCTATTTTGAGTTTTGGTAGTGTTCCAGGGAACCTTCTTCCGATTGCGCCTGTTTCAGCCTGGCGTGATCTACATGAATTAAAGAATGCCTTATATCGGAAACTTGCGGATCAGGCCGATGCACAAAAGACTGTTCTCGGTTTCCCTGGTGGAGATGATGAAGTTGTTAGGGATTTCCAGGTATGTGCAGATGGTGGAGGAATTTATTTCCCAGCTGCACAGGCACCTACACAATTAAAAGCAGGCGGCATCGATCAATCTACTCTTGCATTTTTTGAGGAATGTAAGAATTTAGGTTCTTACTATGCTGGGAATCTTGATGCGCTTGGGGGTTTGTCTCCTCAGAGCAAAACACTTGGGCAAGATAAACTTATCAGTGAAGCATCTGGTGCTCAAATACGTGAAATGGCTGCTAATGTAGTAAAATTTACACAGGAAATTTTTACACATTTGGCTTGGTACGAATGGCATGATCCCGTACGGCGACGAAATCTCAAAAAGTCAATTCCGGGAACTGATTTAGAAATTATTGTACCATGGGATCAGAAGTCACGTCGGGGAAGATTTGATCTTTTTGATATGGAAATTGATATATTCAGTAGTCAGGATGATTCTCCGAATGCTAAATGGATGAGGTTATTGTCACTATTAAAAGAAGTTATTCTTCCACTTGAAGGGGCTATCCAGCAAGCTGGCGGTAGTTTGGATGTGAAGGCGCTTGTGGAAATGGGTGCAAAATGGCAAGATATTCCTGAATTAAGTGAAATTGTGAAATTTATTGAACAGCCTGAAATGGCTAGTAGTAAGAAGTCTGTAGCGTCAATGCAGAATATTACACGACAGACGGAACGAATTAATCGCCCGGGGGTTTCGGAACAGGGACGGTCAGCGGCCCTCCAGAAGGTTCTGCTGGGTGGGCGCCCTCAGAAGGACGAAATGGCTCAAATTGGGCAGCCAACTAGCTGAAATTCTCGGTCGTAAGTGCAGTGACAGGAGTGTTTTATCGTGAAATCATATATTGCGTAGTCAATTGCACTATGGACTTCTGTTGTCAATCTGATACCATGGTGTCATGCCTATGTATTGTTTTGAAACGCCTACTGGTGAAACCGTTGAGCGATTCTTCCCGATGGGGGATGCGCCTCAGGCTATCCAATTGGATGGCCAGGAGGCCAAGCGGGATTATCAGGCAGAGCGTGTCGGTGTGCCGGCAACGAAAGGCTGGCCTATGGAGCCTTGTTTTTCCTCTGGGGTCCATCCCAAGCAGGCTCAGGAACTCAGAGATGGACTTCGTGAGGCGGGTGTAACCACAGAGGTGACTAGGGGGGGCGATCCGATTTACCGAAGTGCCGTGCATCGTAAAAAAGCGCTTGCGGCGCGTGGACTTCATGATAATGCTTCTTTTAACTAACTGGAGAGAAAAAAATGTCAACTGAAGAGACTACTGAAAGTACCATAACTGATGAAATTAATACGGTCTTTGAGGAAATGGCTATAGAAGAAGCGCAGGTCAAGACAGATTCAGAAAATACAGAGGGTACTCAAGAAGGCGGGGAAAAAGAAGAGGTAGTTTCTGAAGTAAAAGAAACAACTAAGGAGATTTCTGATGAGTCCAAAGAGACTGAAGAAATTCAAGAAACAGGGGCCGATGATGAGGTGGGATCTAATAAAGAAGAGATCGCTGCACCAATTGAATCGCTACCTCAGATTGGTGACGAACTCCTTACCCGAGCAGCGCAGGCTGGAATTCCGTTAGCTCATGCTCGCAGATTTGAAAATGAAGAGTCACTCCTGGGGGCTGTTGAACATTATGAAAAAGCATGGAAACAGGCTGAAGCCGATGCCGCTCCAGTAAAAAAGGATCCTCTTAGTGAATTACCCAAGTTGGACCCAGATGTTCATGATCCACAAGTAATTGCACAATTCGATCGCTTGACGGATATTATCAAGCAAGAACGTGAGGTAGGTCAAACTGAAGTCAAAGCTGTGCAAGATCGACTCCAAGCTATGGAGGATCTACAGGCTGATGCGATTTCTGCTGCTGATAATGCCAAAAATGTCGAAAGTGCGAAATGGTTCAATGGGCAAATTTCTTCGCTTGGAAAGAACTTCCAGGAAGTCCTCGGTGAAGGTGATACTGCTTCACTTAATTTACAGAGTCAGCAATATGAAAATCGTGGTAAAATTGTTGAGCAGCTATTCATATTGGAATCTGGCTATGAGGCTCAGGGAATTGAAATTACTCGCGATGAGTTGTTTGAAAAGGCAGCGAGGTCAGTTCTCCAGGATGAGTTTCAGCAAGTCCACGAAAAGAAACTTTCCGGTAAGTTAGAGAAGCGTGCGGGACAGCATATTTCGCGTGCCGGCGGACAGAAGGTCTCTGGTACGCAGACGCCGGCTGACTTTGCTGTAGCGGAATTGGAACGGAAGTTTGGGATTAAACCGTAGTACCCTTTAAGAAGAGAATTGCTATGAAAACTTGTACAAAGTGTGGTGAAGAGAAAGGGTTGGGGGAGTTTTTCAAGAGAAAAGATGGACATGATGGTCTAAATAGTCAATGTAAGGTTTGCTCCTCTATTAAGCATACTAAGTGGCGCGAGAGAAATAAGGAACGTCTTACGGCAGAGCGTAAGGCTGAATATGCCAAAGATCCTGAGAAAATGCGCAAACGTAGTCGTGATTGGCGAGCGAAGCATCCGGAGAAGGCAAAGGCGAATAGCCGTGAAGCCCAAGCTAAGCAATGCCGTTTCAAAGTTGCGCTTCAATGTTCACGGAGGGCAGCGAAAAATGGTGGATATGAGCCTTGCGATGCAACCATCGAAGAGCTTGGGGCTGCATTTAATGGAAAGTGCCATCTGTGTGGCGTGCCGGAATTAGAGCTTAATCAAAGGCTTCATTTAGATCATAATCATGAGACCAGGGAATTTCGCGGATGGTTGTGCAAGAAGTGTAATACGGGTCTTGGATCTTTTCGTGACTCAGAGGAATTACTTATTGACGCTCTTCATTACGTAATGAATTGTAAAGAAAAGGCAAAAAGGTAACAATAATAAAAAGGGGCAAAAAACAATGGCAGGCCTACAGTTTTCAGATATTGACGATGCCGTCGTCTCGACCCAGCAAAATTTCGTGAAAAAAGGGGCATTTACAGACCTTCAAACGGATTTGACTAAGCATGTCCTCGTTCGGGAACTTTGGAAGGGCAGAAACAAAGACGCTTTCGTTGGCGGAGACCCGTGGGAATTCGAAGCACAGGTAGATCATAACTACAGTGCAAAAGCTGTTGGACTTTATGAAACTGACACCTCGGCATTCACGGATACCTTGGTGAAGTTCGAAGTTAATGTTAAGCATATTAACGCTAACTATATTTACGATCAACGTGAAAAAGCCTTCCAAAAGGGTGGGAAGAAAATTGTCGACTTGATTTTCTCTAAGTATGTCGCAATGATGGTTTCCGTTTTCGAGTACTTGGAAACTGTCCTGTGGGGTATCCCCGAATCGGGAGACACTAAAACTCCTTATGGAGTTGGTTATTGGGTCACGAAGAGCGGGACTCAGGGTTTCAATGGTGTCGACCATGCGAATTTCTCAAGTGGTAGGGCTGGTGTTTCTTCTGGTGATCAGTCTCGGTGGGCGAATTATACGGATAGATATGTTGCTATTGCAAAAGAGGATCTGATTCGTAAAATGCGTAAGGCAGCTCGTGAGATTGATTTCGTGTCTCCGGTAATGCACGCTACGCCAACTTGGGGTAAGGATAAAAATGGTATCTATGTGAATGGAGACACCATTGGTTCCCTGGAGGAAGAACTAGAGAAACAAAACATGAATCTTGGTAATGATATTGCCAGCAAGGATGGTCGGGTTACTTTTAAGTCGACTCCCATTATCTACGCTCCAAAATTAAACTCCTATGGAGATGATCCGGTCTTTATGTTGGATTGGTCGACGATGACTTTGGGAACTTTGGCAGGATGGGAGAATCAATTGTCTAAGCCGTATAGAGTGGCTGATAAATCGAAAGTGCGAAGAGTTGATTTAGACGCCTCGCTAAATATGATATGCACCAACCTAAGGCGCCAGAGTGTGATTAACACTGCGGGTTAAGAAAGGGAAAGAATGAAAGAAGAGAAACGATGTACGAAGTGTGGTGAAATCAAAGTTGTTTCGGAATTTTATCGAAACGAGAGAATGAGAGATGGTTTCACTAGTTGGTGTAAGGTATGTACGTGCCAACATAAAAGGGATCGTTACGCGGCAGATCCTAGTGGATTTGTGAAAGCATCAATGAAATACCATAGGGCAAATCGCTTTAAGGTCTCATTGAGGATGCTCAGGAACACGGCTCGCAGAAAAGGATGGCAACCTTGTACCGCGACTGAAGAAGAACTAAGGGCAAGTTACACTGGAAAATGCGAAATTTGTCACGTTCCAGAGCTTGAACTTACTAGAAATTTGCATGTGGACCATTGTCATGAAACAGGTGAATTTCGCGGATGGCTCTGCAATAATTGCAATATGGCAATTGGATTCATGAGAGATTCACGCGAAATCGCACTTAACGCCGTACTCTATATTCAACGACATGAAACTAAAATTTCAATTGTAAAGGAGTAATATTTTGGATGCCAGCATTAATGCTTACCTGAAACAAGGTCGACGGATTCTTTCTCGCGTGTGGTTTAGTGGCACAGGCGCACTAAAAGAAGGCCAAGGGGTCTGTTATAATTTTGATTATTACCCCTCTGGCGGAGCGGTCACAAATTCCAACCCGGATCGGTATAACCGCGTGGAACTTCCGGCCACTGCAAATTCCCTGCATTTTGCAGGAGTTTCGGCACATGCTTACGCAGCCAGTTCCACTGGCCAATTCATTGAGATTTGCGTACCGGGAAGTGTTTGCAATATTTATTGCAATGCTGATGTCGTGATTGGAGTCGGGGTCATCACTTGCGAAGCTGGCAATGCACTCGGCGCTTCTAGTGCCGGCTATTTCACGCGAGCCGGTTTTCAAGGAGAGGGCTCTGCTGTTCCATTGCAAACTGTTACCGGGTCGAGCACTGCTGCATTGTGCCTTGCGTATCTCCAAACCGGTTTGCCCTCTGGACTCGTCGAAGTAGTTACGCCTCCGTCGACTGGCGCTTTGATGACTCTATTGCCCAGTGGTCTGACGTGTTTTAAGGCTCAGACAATTGCTTCGCAGAATGCAACGGCAACTTTGGCGAATAGCACGATTGTTGGACAGTTGAAGGCATATCAGTGCGAAGGAACAATGACGACTAGCAGTGTCGTTGTTACCGTGACTTCTGGATTGCAAAAAGATGACTCGACGGGGTTTGCAACCGGCACCTTTGATGCCGACGCCGAAGATGTGTATTTCCAATGGAATGGAGAGCAATGGGAAGAGTTGTCTTCTGCTGGTCTCACCATCGGGTAACATACGGCCGTCGGGGTAGCGGTCAGGGCCACCGATTGTGAGTCTCTCTTCCTCCTCTCGGTGGCTTTTTTGGAGAAAAATGTGGCTGAGTCGGGCTTGACAATAAAATGGGAAGGGCTGCAAGGCGAGGTTGGTTTCTTCCTTGGGTACGGAAGAACCCTCGCTAATTGGTCTACTGCTGCTGATGCCGAAGTTGCAATTTGCGTCCAAGCCGGAGTTAGACGGGTCTACTATCCCCCAAGTGCAGGCGGCTATGAATGGAGTTTCCTTCGACCGTCGACAACTTTTTATCTTGGGGCATCCGGCACAGATGGAGTCCTGAGTAGTGGAACGTTTGATTCAGATACTTTCTCGGATTGGGTGGCGCAAGGAATTACTACCGATGACACGGTGTACATTACAGCACCTGCGGCAAATGTTGCCACTTTAAGTATTCAGTCAGTTGCAGTGGGGGCCATAACACTAACTACAACGCCAGATGATGCAACTGGCCTAACTTTCGTTATTAAGCGTTCGCCGGCCAATTACGATTTGCCCGATAGCTTTAATCGACTTATTGGAAATTTGCATTATGCAGTTAATGAATACCGTAGCGACATAGTTCTAATTCCAATCGGAAAATTAGAAGAGATGCGGGCGCATGGTGATCTAAGTAGTACGCCGCAATTTTGTGCAGTTCGTTACAAGTCTTCGGACGGCACTACTGGACAGCGACAAGAAATTCTCTTCTGGCCACGGCCTGATGTTTATTATCCTCTTACATATTCTTTCGAGGCATACACTGGACAGCTTACAGACACATATCCCTATCCACTTGGAGGAATGCACCTTTCGGAACTTTATACCGAGAGTTGCTTAGCTGTTGCGGAACAGCGTATTAATAATGAACCTGGTGTTCATACGCAGGTATACGAAATGCTACTTCAGGATGCGATAGCAAGGGACAGGAAACGTGGAGCGCGTTTCTTTGGTCAAATGGGCGGTGGGGAAGACGGAGATGGGCGGACGTTTAGGCGTGGAAGTGCAAGAGGTCAGGATGGGGCCCATGGTATCACCTACAACGGCACGCCGATATGACAATCTGTAATTACTAACAAGGATTTAATATAATGCCCGAATCTGGTTATTATCGAACTTCACCGAAGGAAGCAAAGGCGAGAACTACTCGAATTAAAGAGAGGTATGCCGCTGCTGGAACTCCGGAAGGAAAAGCTGCTACGGCGAAGAGGCTCTTGTCGAAGAGGGCAGCTCGTGAAGCTCGCATGACTCCGGCAGAGCGCCGGAAGGCAGAGCGCAAGAGAGTAGATGATTTCATGCAAAGGCGCAATGAGCAAATAAGAGCATCTGAGCAAGTAGGAAAAACTAAACCGCAATCGAGAAGAGGTATCCTCGGGAAAAGGACAGATTTACTTGAAGCGCTTGGACAAAAGAAGGGGAAGAAATAATGCCGGCTTCTGCTGTAACTATTAGTGCATCTTCGTCGCAGCCAATTCTTGCTGCTGATCAAAATCGCGACCATTATATTCTTCAGTTGCTTACAGATGATGAGCAGGTATTCCTGGCCTTCGGTGAAGATGCCGCAGCGAATACCGGGATTAGTTTGTTTTATCCAGGCTGTTCTGTGAAAGTCACTGGTCCAAAGGCCAGGCTGGCTGCGAATGGTTATTCTGCGCAGACACCGACTATTGGAATCGAAACTATGGAAGATATCGTATATCAAATGGGACAATTTTTAGGCCCGTGGCCTACTGGTTCATAATAAAGGGGTAAGAATCATGCAACGTAGAATTTGCTCGCTGATCAAAATGAAGCCGCCGATTGCAAATGACCGCGGCCTCCTGTTCGCCTCTGGGGCCTCTAAGCCGACTGACGGGACTGACGGCTATCAGGCTGGCTGCATTTTTCAAGATACAACTAATGGAATAGCGTACGTAAATGAGGGATCAATCACATCGTGTGATTTTAATGCACTTGGGGATTTAACTTCAGTCGATTATTCCGAAGGCGGAACGACTGCCATTACGATTTCCGGGGCGTATACGACTGGAATTGACTTCACTGGAACGATGACACCGAATACTTCCAGGACCAATCACGCGCTGATGGTTGGTGGTAGATCAACAGCTGAATTGGCTGTCGCGTTTGCAGGGAGTGTCGGCGCGGAGAACTTTGAGCCGATTCAGTTGAATTTCAACTTAACTGGAACAAATCCCGCTAGTACAAGTACGATTAACATTATTCAGCAAGCGATTTACCATGACACGGACGACATGGCGAACCTGCGGCTGAAGTGTGCCGACTGGTGGGTTACCGTAAATAAGGACTGCAAGGACGTATATTGCATTCAAAATGAGATCAACTTCGGTGCTGGCACTAATACCGCCAGCGGTGAAGTATCTGTTCTCGGTCTCGTGCTCGATGGAGGTGCAGGAACATTGACCTGCCCTTATTACCACGGTATCAATATGACAATGCGTGGTGCATCCACCCCAGCTAATGCAACTGGAGTATTTATTCGTGTTGAGAGCGGAGCAACGATTGCAAATGGTATTGAGCTACGGGCAGAGGGAACGATGACTACCGGCATTCGTTATGGGAATATCTCTGGTGGTGAATGTCCCTCGACTGTTTTTTCAGTTCCGGCTGCTGGAACTGGTGTAACGATTGCATCGGTGGACGCGGCCGCAGACGGGGAAGGTTCTATTGCAATCCAGGTTGGCAACGTCACGAAGTATCTCCAATACTGGCCGAGTGCAACTGCCTAAACGTGTCGGATTGAAATCAGGGAAATCGACATTTAAGACTATCACCATGCGCCTAGTACCAGTAAAGAACTTCAATAAACCAGACGATGTAGGATACATCGGTCGAGATTGTGAGTACGAAGTAAACGATGGGGAACGACTACGGATAGAAATTCCTCCGGACGGCGCGAAGGTTTTAGACGTGACCCCACCGCCGGGAAAACGATGGCGAGTCTACATCAATGTCAGTATTAAAGAACTTCCAATTGCCCCCCCAGGAGAAGAGAATCATGCAAGCTAGAGAAATTTTTCAATCAATTCCATCGTGGAGGAAGCTTTCTGGTATCACGATGAAACCGCTGATCGCATTCAAGATTCTGCGATACACGAAACTCGTTAGCGCAGAGTTCGAGCACATCGAAAAGCAGCGTGTCGATTTAGCTCATGAGATTTCAGGAACATCAAGAGATCAAAACGTAAAACTTGAACCTGATACGCCGGAACTACTGGAGTTCCAGCGAAGATTCAACGAAGTCCTGGATACGGAAAGTACACTTCCGTTCCTTCGGTTGGATCTTGAGACAGTAGTCAACGCATTGGATGGCAAGGAGGATGTTTTGACGGTTTCGGACCTTGCGAATTTGGAAGTCTTTTTCCAATATCCAGAACCACCTAAGGATGATGTGATTGACGTTGAGGCGGTGGAGACGGCTAAGTAAACCGGCTTAATTGCACAGAAACTACCGGTGCTGCTGAGGGAGTCTCGGTAGCACCTTTTTTTATGGTGGAATCATGGCAAATTCAATGTTAGTTGGGTTCCCGGCCGGTGGGCTCGAAAAGAAGGTCTCCTATCGCCAAGATAAACCCTACACAACGATCGACTGCTTGAATGTTCGGCCGGCAGAGGTAATTGAGGGTCGTGAGCGTGGTGGCAGTAGGCCGGGGTTGTACGCTCCAGATGGTGGAGCCTTAGGATCGGAAGTCCGCATGCTTGCTTCGATGACATTAGCAGTAGAGCAAGATCTATCCATGAGCAGTGAATTGTTTTCAGGCGAAGAAGGGGAAGCAATATCTTCTGGCGGCTGGTTAAAATTTGCTGATGTCGATGAGTGGATACTTGCATTGCCAATATATTATTCCGATGATCTTGCTGGAAATTATTCCTACGATGGTAATCAGGAAGTTTATGCAATTCATCCACTTTCTACAATTAATGTAGAGAAATCATATACAGTTCGCATACGCATAGTTCCGAAGGATGGAGTCATTGAAGTTCCATTTATAATTCAAATTTCTGCACGAGTAACTCCAGAAACGCCCCTTGGCCCCTGGGGGGATAATATTGTAGTCGATGCAGAAATAATTGATGATGCTGTAATTCTTTATTGGGAATCATATGTTAATAGCGTCAGGGAAGATGGCGACTCACAGAATTTTTTCTTTTCGTCGCGAGTATTCTCGGAAGATTTATGGTTTGAAGCAACATTTCAAGGGAATACTATTGTTTCTGTTTCTCTTTCTGAACCAGTTTCCTCTCTTAGGTGGGCAGCATCGCCAAATATGGCGCATAGCAATCACAGTGGAACACATGTCGGTTTTAGTATTTGGGGATATTACACTATAAGCGAGAATATTCGGGTCAGTGAATATAATATCCAATATTTTACGACAGAGGAAATGGGAGTTGGAGTGGAAGGAGCAACAAAAACAGGATTACCCGTAGGGCGGACTTGCTTAATTGCTTCAGCAGGTGGTAATATATATGAAGAATGGAAACCAAAAGGATTGCTGTAATGCCACGAAGAATGTTAATAATATTCCCCCCAGGCGGTTTGGATAAAAAAGCTTCACATCGGCAGAGCAAACCCTTCGCCACAGTGGATTGTTCGAATGTTCGTCCATCGGAGACAATTGAAAATCGAACTCGTGGTGGCAGCCGGCCAGGGTTAGAATCGCCTTTTACTGGTGATCCCGGGGAAGCTTTTCGATTTCTAGTACCAATGGTACTTGCGTCCGAGGAAAACGGGGCGCCACTTTCTTCGACAATGTTGGTTATTTCCGCCAATGGTAATATATATTCAGAAAGTGTGAGTCTTGGTACAATGAATCAAGTAACTACCGATTTAACTGTTCGTGATGATGTTCTCCTATCAGCAGCGCAAAATGGCCAGAAACTCTATATTGCTGATTATGGAGATCTGCGAGCGTCTGGTACAAATGGAGTCATATCTGGATCAACGCTCGATTCAGCTACTTATGCTGACTGGAGAACACTTGGTATTCTTACTGATGATGATGTATGTGTACTTTCAGAAGTAGGTGAAAATGATACAGTTGCTAGTACGTATGAAATTGCATCTTTTGCAGAGGGGGTCGTTACATTAACTTCTGCGCCTGGTGATGGAACGGCTATTACTTTTCGTATTGAACGTGGACCTAAAGTATATGATCCAGATGCGGGAACGCTTGCACTCATGGTAGCGACTGATGGCCAAGTTCCTGCTGGCAATCCACTTATTTGTCGTTTTCTTGGTAGGATTGTATTTGCTGGTGCTGCGATTGCTCCGCATGTATGGTATATGAGCCGACAGAATGATGAATTAGATTGGGATTACAGTAAAAAAGATAGTCAACGTGCAGTAGCTGGTATAACAGCCGAGGCTGGAGTTCCCGGAGAAGCAATAACTGCTTTATTTACACATAGCGACGATTACCTTATAGTCGGGTGTCGTAGTGAAATATGGAGAATGCGTGGAGATCCCGCTTTTGGTGGGAGTCTCATGAATTTAGATCAGAAAATAGGAATCATTAGTCAAGACGCATGGTGCATAGGGCCATCCGGTGAAGTTGTTTTTCTTTCATTGGACGGCATATATGTTCTGCCACCGGGTGGTGATTCTAAGCCAGTGTCTCTTTCGAGAGAAAAATTGCCGCAGGAACTTTTGAATATTGATGCAACTACTGTTGTAGTTTCAATGGAATACGATGTTATTGGCAGAGGCGTACATATTTATTTGACCCCAGTTGTAGCAGGAACGACAACGCATTGGTGGCTTGATTGGCAATATAAAACATTCTGGCCAGTAACGCACCATAGTGATTTCGAACCCACGGCGATGTGTACATACCAAAGTACCGATGCCGATTATTCTGGGGTCCTCTTGGGTGGTCGGGATGGAACAATTAGACGATATGATAATTCAGCAGAAGATGATGATGGTACGAATTTCTTATCTTACATTAATATTGGTCCGATCCCAATGGCTTCCGACGGAATGACAGGAACATTGCTTTCTTTGGCTGGCGTTATGGCTGAAGGTAGTGGCAGTGTAACCTGGAGCGTGCATCCAGGATTGACGTTTGAGGCAACAGCTTCAGCGGCGTCTAGTGGTTCTGGGACTTGGGTAGCAGGGATCAACGCTGCTGCACGTCCAGCGTGCCGTGGACAGGCGTATGTGCTGAAGATCACCGGCACACCTGGGAGCGCCTGGGGCATGGAGAACGCCCCCACGGTGACGCGAGACTCAGGCCCAAGGAGAATAGCATGACCCGAGTGCCAAATGCGAATAGTCCGGTAGAGATCCGCAAAGCCTTTCAGCAGATGAAATCGGCGGCGGGTTTCTTATTGGATGGTGCCTCCAGTGAACTTCTCGTGGGGGCTGGTGTTAATGTTAATCCGACATGGCAATCCGTAGCAACTGCAATTGATCACGGGGCAGTTGGGGGCTTAGGGGGCGATGACCATACACAATATCATACTGATGTAAGAGGTGATGCTCGGTATTACACTGAGACGGAGCTAAACGCTGGTCAGTTAGATGATCGCTACTTTACTGAGACGGAGCACATCAATAGCAGTGCTGGAGCAGGGGATGCCGGCAAGCCTATTGTATTGGATGCTACGGGGCTTATCGATTCAACGATGCTTGGCGCTGCCGGCGGCGACCATGGCTTGCTCGACGGTCTGACAGACGATGACCATACGCAATATCTCTTAGCTGATGGATCGCGTGAGTTGACTGGGGACCTCGCGGTAACTGCCGGCATCACGATTGACGGCAGGGACCTCCGCTTGGATGGCCAGGATCTAGATACATTAGTAACTAATGTGGGTAAAGTTAAAGTAGATACTGGCGCTACAGTAGATTTCCTTGGGAACGTTTTTAATGACGGAGTCTTGCGGACCAGCACGGGAATCAGTTTTGCTGACGGTGGGAATTTTATTACACTGACTACAAATGATGGGGAAATCGCCCATGACAGTCTGTCTGGTTTTGTAGCGAATAAACATATCGATTGGACTGGAGCATCTGATAATTTTAATACATCAGGCACCATGACCATAGGAGCTTGGAAGTTTGTGGAATCAGGTGGCGTGGCATATCGTCTTGGGCTTCATGGCCAAACTGCTGGCGGTGCCGCAATGATCGATCTTTATACAAAGGACGGTGATGGCGGCGATGATATGGGATATGTAATTTTTGCAGTAGGAACCCCAACTAATTGGGCCCCTTACGAGGTACTTGAATTCAAGTGGTCTGCCGTCAATAATGAATTCCGGATGGATAGCATCGCAGGGGGTGGTGGTACCGTACGGCCAATTAATATTTATACTGGTAATAATGTAAATCAATTACTCTTGCATACTAGTGGCAATGTTGGTATTGGAGGTTTTACCCTTGGTGAATCCGGCGGAAATGCCTATCGCCTCGCGGTACGAGGTACGACTGCTAATCGCGCGGCTATGTTGGATCTTTATGCGAATAGTGGAGATGGTGGAGACGATGTAGGATTTGTAGTTTTCGCACGTGGAACCCCAACTAATTGGACTCCTTACGAAGTTCTCGAATTCAGGTGGGATGCATCCGAGAGCGAATTCGCAATGGATTCAATAACTAGTGGTGGTACTGTACGGCCGATCAATATTTATACAAGTGGTCATTCTGGGCAAGTATACTTGAAGAATGATGGCACAGTAGGAATCAATAATAGTACCCCAAGTTTTACGCTGGATATCACAGGAACACTTGCTGTTTCTGGAAATTGTACATTCAGTGGAACGGGACATGACACATTTACTGGAAGTACGATCGCTAGTCACGACACAACAGCCACCGGAGCAAATCTTACCTCGCTTACTGACGACAGCATGGTCGATGCATTACATCGACATTCAGAACTTTCAGCGAGTGATGGAACGCCAAATCCGGCAGTAACAGTTAATGCTGCCGGGCAGGTAGGTATTGGTCCTCCTTCGTCTTCGGCATATTTACTTGATGTAAGGCAACTTTCTGGAAATCCGGTATCGCAGATACATCTGTCATCTACTGACGCAGATTCCGGCGGTTATTTAATGAGCTTTAGTGATAATAGCTTATATCAATTTGCTGGTGTAAGTTACAATGGAACTGACTGGATAGCTAAGGCAACCGAGGCATCGGTAATTGTACAAAGTGCCGGCAAGTTACTATTTTATGTTAATTCTGGATTAACACCGGGAAATTCTTATATACCAAAGCGCAGGATGGCAATTGAAGCGAACGGAGAAATTATAATTGGCACGGGTGCCTTAACGCCAGTATCCAGACTTGAAGTAAGAACAGTAAGCAGCGAAGGTAAGCAAGCTTTCACAATCCATCAAAATGATACTGACCAAGTTTTTATTGACTTCGTGGGAGGCACGGCAGCGAACGCAGATAACTCCATCACAACCTGGACGGCAGGGAATTCAATCCAGGGATTTTTCTGGATAGAAATCAATGGAGTGAAAAAACGAGTAGCATTTTACGACGAACCAACATCATAAAATAAGGGGATAGGAATGGGATATCTTCCGGGTACGTTGACAATGGGCCCAGCACGCCCAGCACGCGCGAATAATTCTAAGTTATTTGGTCAAATGCAGGAACAGTCGAGAACTGCCGAAGCTGCTAGCCAAGCAAAATATCAGGAAATGCTTGGCGTTGCTGGAGAAACAACTGGACAGCGTCAAGCTGATATTCGACAAGATTATGCGAGTCGAGCTGCTGATATTACGCAACAACAAACGCGACTCGGTATGTCGGGCACAACGGTTGGAACTTCTTTGCGTGGTGGAGTTGAACGAGAAAAGCAATCAGCTTTGAGTCGCTTATCAGATACTATGCAGCAAACGAAACTTGGAATCATGGGACAACAGGCAGCAGTTGGGGAAAGATTCGCTGGACAACGGGCAGCTATGATGGGGCAGCAGGTAGAATCGGGGTCACAAGCTGCGGCTTTAAGGAGTGCAGAGTTACAAAGTAGAATAAGGATTAAGCCGGAGATGCAAGAGGGAGCTAGGAAAAGGGCTTTCAGTAGGAAATTTCAGGGTTTGAGATATTAATAAATGGAGAAATGAAAATGCCATCACAATTTCAAAGTTCATATACTCAGGATGTACAAAGACTAAGACAGGGATCAATTAAGTCACGAGATGAAAGTCGTGCGACACAAAGTGCGGCGGACGAAGGACGAAGGAAACGAGCGGCTCTTATGGGCCAGGCGGATAGTGCGAAAGTAAATCGCTCAATGCCGGATGCGGGGTCGCATGGGAGATATGTTGAAAAATTGAGACTGGGATATAATAGAGCACGACAAGCCGGTGTAGCTCGTGGGCGCAAGACAAGGGCCGCTGACCGTGCTGCATCACAGGAACGTGCCCAGAGGCATATTGATAGAAAAAAGGCAACATCGAAAGCTCGCTATAAAAAAGAAGATACAAAGAAGACAAAGGAAGGGAAATAGAACTATGCCTAGATATGGTATGAGCGAAGCGGAAAGAACTAGAGTAAGGCGGGATATAGCTTGGGGACGTGGTGGACGGCCAAGCGGAAGGGAGATTAGAGCAAAAGTTGCTAAAGATCGTGAGGAAGCGCGACAACGTGCTCAGGGGCGTATTGACAGAAAAAGAGCCAGAATGGAAGTTCTTCGCGAACAAGGAGATGTAAATCGCGGAAAGGGCTTTACTGTAACGACTGGTGAATATAAAGGATGGAAACGATTACCTGATGAACTTACACCCGAAGAACGAAAAGAAGAAGCTGCGGCTACTATTCTGGAGGTCGAAGCTGCAAAGGCTGAAGATCAAAATTGGGTAACGGAATTTACCCCTCAGCAAGAGCAGGAAATTGCTGGATATGAAACTGCTGTCCAAAGGGTTAAGTCCGGAGTCATCAGTGGCGACATAGGCTTAATGGATGGAGGAAGGATGGTTCAGGCCATTAATCAGAAAATAGGTTCCTATCAAAAAATCCGAAGGCCACGTCGCAAAGGTGAACCGTGGTATCCAGAAGGGCAAAGCCCCGGGGATATCTGGAAGGACGAAAGTGGTGCTACTGTTACAAAGGAACCAGATGGTACTCCGAAACTTCTAGTTCGTCCAGACCAAACTCCTGAATACATGGAAAGGAAAACGCAACTAGCGCTGGAAGACAAGCAGCGACAAGCTGAAGAGAAACGTGCATTGGAAGTTGAGAAGTATATGCGCGATCTCAGAACGGAGCAAATCGAAATAACTACTGGTAAGCCTGGAGAAGAAAAAGTAGAAAAGCGCTATCGTACATCTGCTGAAGTTTATGAAGCGACATTAAGGGGCTATCCAGAATTAGCAGGGCCTCAGTTTGGAACTATGCCTCAGCAGGCGCAGGTTCAACAGCAGCAAGTGACGCAAGAAACAGAACCCCTAGCTGTCCAGCAAAGCAGGGAAGCATTGAGTGGGGCTAGTTGGTTTGGATTAAATCCAAAGGAATTCAGGAAGGCTAATAAAACTATCAAAGACTGGGAGAAAGTGCAGCGAAAAGGCAATAAACCTATTTCTGATGCTGAATTTAAGAAACTATCTCCTGGTGCATTCTTTATTCATCCCGATGGGACGACGAGGCAGAAATAATGGGTATGGATGATGCTTTAATTGTTGGGCGATGGCGCAGTAGTCCAATGGATGATGCTTTGATTGTTTCCCAGGGGGAAACTGACGAGGAGCGTGAAGAACGCGAGTTTCTCGAATATCATAGAACAAGGCAACGCGGAGCTATGCTTCCAAATATAGAAGCTGGAGCCATCCAGATGACGGCTGGCATGGCTGGCTTAGCTCAAAGGGTAACTGGCGGCCTACTGGGCGATCCTGAGGCTACCGCTCGTTATGCCAGGGCTGCCGGTCAAGCTGCCGAAGAGGAAGCCGCGAAGCCAGGAAAGGTGCTTCCGCCAATAATAGCTCGTGGTGTACGAAGTGTTACGGGGACAATGCCGACACAAGTCATGGCTGGATTGACAACTGGTCCAATTGGCATGATCGGGCTTGCAACTGCGCAAGAAATGAATCAAGCTGTTTTTGAAGGCAAAGAAGCTGGACTAAAGGGAACAGACTTGGCTGCTCATGTTATAGCCCAGGGTGCTGTTGAAGCTGGTCCAGCTTCACTCATGAGTAAATTCGGTCGAGGTGGATTCGAGGCTATTTTTGGAAAAACTGCCCAGAAGGTAATTACTCGCGGCATTAAAGCTGGTTTGAAGAAAGCTGGGATCCGTACAATAGATGAACTTATTGAAGAGAACATAACGGAAATAGGACATAGTGTTGTAAGTGCTGTCAGCGGTTTAGATCCGAATGCTGTTACATTGAATCGCATTGGCAAAACTGTAGCTGACACTACCGTAGCTACCGTCATGCAAATGGGCCTTGCCGGTGCTCCGGGCGTGGCTAGGGCTGCCATGGCCAAGGGGGAACCTGAGGTAGCCCCAGGGCAGCCCCAGGCGGCTCCCAGCAGAGCCGAGTGGCTCGCGAAGAACCGAGAGAGGCTCATGGCTGAGACGCAGCCTCAGGAGGCTCCTGAGGCCATCCAGGCAGGGATCCCAGCCATTAAGGTAGAAGAAGAAATAACTCAAGAAAAGGAAATTTTAGTTCCTGAAATTGCTCCTGAAGTTAAGGCTGAAGCCCTACCTGAAGATGAGACAATTGCTCTCACAAAAGCCGAAGGTGCTAGGATTCGCAAAGACCTTGGACAGCCCGAATTACCGGGCGTCGGTACAGAAACACATAAATCCGTAATGGATGAGGTAGCAGAAACCAAAGCCGACGAAAAGGCGCTTACGGTAGCTCGCAATATTCTGAGTGTTTCACGGCCAACCACAACTCGCGAACATGCTTCCTTTGTTGTTGCGGTAGGGAAATTACTAAATGAGCGTGACAATATAAAAGCAGATAGAGCTATAACAGTGGAGCGTGGTGACATGGCGGCCTTCAGTGAAACAATTAAACAGGAAGGTGATAACCTTCGTGATTTAGATATCTTGACAGCAGCAGGTGACCGTGCGGGTTCGGAATTAGGTAGAGCCTTGAATATCAGGAAGCTACGACTAAGTCGCGAGAAGTTCGATATCGCGAGTGTGTTACAGGAAATGCAATCCGTTAAGGAATCTGGAGTTCGACTTACTGAGAAAGAGAAGCAGACTGCTGCGAATTTCGTAGATCGATATACGAAAGCACTTGAAGAGATGGCTGAAACGGAGGCAACAATTGAAGCCGAGGAGGCGGTGAAGGAGATGGCGGTTGCGGAGAAAGTCCTATCTGCTAATAAACCCAAAGGAAAAATCGGCCAGAAGATACGTGAAAAAGCAAAGACAGAACGAGAGGATATCAAGAAGCGAATTCGGCAACTAGGAATACGAATAAATGACGTTACTGGAGTTTCGGTCGAGGGGACATATCTTATTGGACGGCTGGGACTTACTTATATTAAGGAAGGTGCTGGTACATTAGTTGAGGTTATGGAGCGACTCCGAGAGGATATGCCCGATCTTGATCTTACGCAACATGATGTTAATAAAGCATTAATTCAAAGAAGTCCTAAATGGAAAGCGCAAGCGAAATCGGAAGCAAATAAGAGAGAAAGAAGGTTATTGTCATTGGCACGCATGGAAGTTGAAATTGAAAATATGGCAAGGGGAATTGCAATAAAGGTTGAAAAGCGTGCGCCAGTTGATGCGGAAATTAGAGCAATGCAACAGAAACTCAAGAAGGCCAGAAACGAATTCTATTATTTAGACATTGAAGCTGCGAAGGTAGAGCGAGCTATAATGACAATTAACCGCTTGCAGGATCAATTGAAAAATGGACTTAAGAATTACAAAAAAGATCCAAGTGTTGTATCTCCGCAGCTTTCTGCACTTCACGAAGATGCAAGGCAACTCAGAACAGAAATTCGAGTAGATCAAGAGCTGAATGAGTTAAAGAAACAAAAAGAAACTGGTAATTTTCCTGAACCAGTTATAAGAAAAAGAAAAGTCGTCGATCCAAGATTGGAACGCAAGCAGATTGAATTAGCTAAATTACGAAGAGAAAAGCAACAGATGATAATTGATGCTGCCCCATGGACTAAGGTAAAAATAGTAAGGGAAGTTATTTATTCAGCTAAGGCCATTAAGGCTACAGCGGATATTTCTTTTACGTTTCGGCAAAATATCTGGCAAGTTCTTCCTCATCCAGTAAGAACATCGAAAGCATTTATTCCTGCATGGAAAGCTTTCTTTTCTGAATATAGTTCAGAACGAATTGCAAATGCTCTACGGAATAGCGAAAATGCTTTTTTATATGAGCAATCTGGGTTAGATATCTTAGATGCCAGTTCTCCCGATGCTCAGCAGCAGTCTGAGGTTTTCAGGGGAAGAGTAATTGAGCGGGTTCCAATACTTGGTCCAGTAATTAAAGCATCGTCTCGTCATGCGGTGGCTATTGGAAATTTAGTTCGCACTAGTGCTTTTGATCAATTTATAGCAAATAATTCTAATGTTACACTAGATGAAAGGCGAGCTTTTGCGAATTATGTTAATGTCTCAACGGGACTTGGGGACTTACGGCACTTTGGTGCCATTGGCAAGGAATTGGATCTTACTTTCTTTGCTCCCAGATTTGCTGTAAGTCGAGTCCAGACACCATATATGTTAATGAAACATTGGCAATTACCTCGTGTTCGCAAGCAAATTACCAAAGATATGGCAGGTTTCGTTGCTACTGGTGGAATGGTGTTAACTCTCGCTGCAATGGTTGGTGCTGAAGTTGAATTGTTCGATCCGGATGACCCAGATTGGGGAAAGATTCGTTTTGGCGATACACGAATTGATATTTGGGGTGGATTTCAGCAACCTGCGAGAGTAATTGCGCGATTGGCTTCAGGGCCATTTAATGCCGAAGTTGGATTTAGTCCATTGGAATTAGTTGCGAGATTCGCTGCGTTTAAGTTAGGCCCGGCCATTACCGTCCCGCACGAACTCTGGACAGCTAAGACGGCAGTGGGCGAAGATACGACTAGAATGGAAACGATAGCAAAATCAGTTGTTCCATTAGTGTTAGAAGATATCTGGGAAGCATGGAAATTAGAAGGGGTGCCCACTGCGGCTGCTACGGCTGCGCTGGCTGTTCCGGGAGTCGGGGTCAGTACTTATCGCGATAGCGAAACTGTTACCAGGAAGAAGTTTAAGAAGCTTTGGCAGGCTGGTCAGATTACCAAGGCAAGGCAATTGAGATATAGATGGAATAGTGAGAATCCAGACGATAAGATCGTGACTGTCAAGGTGGGTGGTACCCCCCGAAAATGAGTATCAATTCCTGGATAGAGGGTATGCTATAATGGGTGGATGTGGAAAGAATACGAACCAGGCGAAAGGCGAATCAGGACAATGAAAAAATTCAATAAAAGAAAAGTGGCCTGGTTGTTATATATGTTATACATGATTACTTGGGTTCTTGCTCTTGGTTTTGCTAATTCAATTGCTGATGCTCAGACTTGGAATTGGTCACCTCCAGCACCGCATCATACTGCTGCATGTGTGGTCCAAAGCGGAGATAGAGGTGGTAGTGGAATCTATATAAAATACGGCGACTTACGAGGCGTATTGACGGCTGCCCATATTACAAAAGGGCAAGATACGCAGGTAACATTCAGCGATGGTACGAAAGCGACAGGGAAGTCTACGATTGATAAATTTGGTCATGATGTGGCATTTATTTTTGTTGATAACTCCGCGATTACTCCAGTTGCTATAGCCAACATTGATCCGCAGCCGGGTGATCGCGTAGAGTTTTTAACAACTGGCGGACCAGAACACCGCCTCCGAATGTTCTGGGCTACTATCCGAACAATAGGGGAGAGTGTAACGGAGTACAATTGTGATGTTCTCGCTGGAGATTCTGGTGGCGCAATTCTTAATACACAATTTCAATTAGTTGGTATCCAGTACGCTGGTCGCTTTCCCCTTACTACTTGGCCAGCATACCGAGGAGCTATTTCAGTAAGCTGTAAACCAATTCGTGATTTCCTAGGACGAGTGGCAAAGTGCGGACCGAAGGGCTGTCCTTTGCCAGGTGGTGGTGTGCAGTTTTATCCACCAAAGAATCCCAAGCTCGTTCCCATACAGAAGCCCACTAGGCCAGTCGCGCAACCATTGCCGCCGGAAACGCCAGGTAAAGGATTGCTCGCTCCGCCTCTCGGGCTTTCTATTGATTATGATAAGTTGATTAAGATGATCTTAGCAAAGATCGATCTTGAAGACTTTCGTGGCCCTGTGGGCCCAGTTGGCCCCGCCGGAGAAACCGGACTCCGGGGCGGCCCGGGATTAAAAGGTCGGAATGGCCCGATGGGCCCACCAGGTGCCACGGAAATCATTGACATAGATGATCTAATTAAGCAAATTAACAAGAGAATAAGCGGCTCAATTCGCGTGAAAGTTCGACCAATTCAGTCCAGGTAGTGAGCACGCTTACGCGGCAGGCGTTTCCATGATTCCGGGAGCGCAGGTGATCAGCGCTTATGCCGGATGGGATGAAGCGAGCCTAGGGAACCGCAAGCTTAGATACGCACCTTAATGCGATTGGTAAATTAAGGCTGCCGCGTTGCGTGCTTTTTGTTTTTTGTGTTTTTTCTTTCCAACGAAAGAGTGAAGGTACAATGACTAAAACTTTACACAATTCAGATATCTCAGGCGCAATGATGAATGTGCCGGATCTCCAGATTGTCGGCAACGGCGATCTCTTTCGGTTGCTATCTAAAGCATCCAGTAAGGCAGAAGGCTGGATGAAATCGACAAAAGCAATGGAGATACCCGGCGTTGGTTGTGTTGTGCAAGTAACGACGCAACAAGGTGATAATGTTGCTGAGGCCCTTACATTTGTTCCCGGTGTAAAAATTCTCCACTACGAAGATGGTGGAGGTGAATTGATGGCTTTTTAGGTAAGCGCATGCTTATCATTGTGTGTTTTTTAGTTTCTTAACAAAAGAGGTAATGAGATGATCGAAAGTGAACCGACCCGAGCGTACGGACCTGTTGAGCAAGCTGATGATACACGGCAAGCACAACAGTCGTTTTCTAATGACACCCCGACTGACGTGAATTTCAATGCCGTCGTTGCTCGATCGCAATCGTTGTCTGTCGATATGGCAGGCAAAGGATTTATTGCTGCGCAAGAACGTCGCCAGATCCTCGCCGATGAGATCCTCAAGAGGGCCTAATCATGAGTCGCATTCAGAATCTTATTGAGCAATACGAACAAGGTGAAATTGTAGACCTTGGTAAGCTTCTGGTCCTACAGACCCTTGACGCCGTTAGATCTGGCGAGGTTTTCGTTGAGGAAAGTTTAGCCAGACAGGAGGCTGCTGATGCCGGAATCGCAGGATGATATTCATGCTGATTTTCGCAGAACTCAGAAGTGGCAAGATAAGCTTCATAAGAGTGTCTGCCATAAATCTCTGGACATTCCGGAGACTGACGTGAATATTAATCAGCATGGAATTACCGGAAAGCATCTCGTTTGGATCGCGGGAATCGTACTCTTCGGATTGCTGGGTTGGCGCGCGATAGATACGAGTGATCTTGGGTCAGTGTCTCCGATCGCGTCTCCAGCAATCCAGGAGTATGAGGTTAGTTTCTGGTTGGATGATGAAACTGAAATCGAAGTGGAGCAATTGAAGTAATGCGTTTTCTGACCTGGATTCCAATTTCTGTTTTTGCTTTCTTTTCAACAGTCGAACCTGTACTACCTCCTATTCCACAAGGATGGATTCAGGGCGGTGCCCTGGGGGTACTGGCACTGACACTTTGGTGCGTATTCATGAAGGTGCTGCCGGCTCATAATAAAACCATAGCCGATTTAACAAAAGCAATGGCTGATCAACGAGATGCTTTCTTAACTAAGTTGGGGCAAAAAGACGATTAATACCTCTTGGCGTTCTATATGGATGTCAGGTTACTTTCTCCCCGCTGGACAAGCTACCTAGGCCCCGGCGGGGTTTTTTTAGCACGAAGATAGGTCTTGATAGCATCATAACCATGCAAGATTGCGAAGTTTTCCTTCTGACTGATGACGATGAGTTTTCCCTTGGAACCGTTGGGGAGATTCTCGTTTCTAGGGAAATTGCATCACTTACTGCGTTATTTGCTGATCTCATTGGCAATATGGCATACAGCCTGGAAGAGCAGGCAACACAAACGTTCAAAATTGAGTTAAGGAGCCCGAATGGCTTATGACCTTAGTACCATTAACAGCCAGCAAGCAATAAGGCCACCGAGAATTGTTCTATTGGGTATTGAGAAAATTGGCAAAAGTACATTTGCATCTTGCTCTCCTATGTCAGCTATGTTGCCAATTAAAGGCGAAGAGGGATTAGATGATCCTGAAATCCGAGCGAGGGCGAAAGTATTTCCAGTGTGCAATACAACTGAAGATGTTTTTGGCTGGTTGGGATCTCTATATGAACAGGAACATAATCATGGAACTGCTGTCATTGATTCTAGTAGCACATTAGAAAGACTTTTTAACGCAGATGTATGTGCGAAAAGTGGAGCACCGAGTATCAATGAGGGCTCCTTGTCTTTCGGTGCAGGCACAGACCAGGTACTTTCTATGTGGGAGACACTTACGCAATGGTTAGATGCATTGCGATCAAAGAGGAACATGGCATCTATTTTAATTGGACATGTCAGAGTTAAGCGATTCGATGATCCAAATGGTGAATCTTATGATCAGTATCAATGGGACATTCATCACAAAGCCGTAAGTCTCCTTATTCGCTGGGCAGATTCTATTCTCTTCGCCAATACAAAAGTTACTGTGCAACATGAGAAATTAGGATTCCATAAAGATAACGTTAAGAAACGTGGAATCGAAATAGTACCCGGCAGTCGTTTTCTATATACACAGAAGCGTCCAGCGCATCCAGGCGGCGGACGCGGAGTATATGGACGACTTCCTTATGAACTACCACTTGACTGGGCCCATTTTCAGAATGCCGTAAGTACCGCAATGCAAGTTAATCAAACTTCACCCCAACCAGAGGAAACTACTAATGAGTGACGACCTTACCCGAGTATTCGGCGACAATGGTTTCGATACTGATTCAGTTCCGGCGCAAACGAATTTCCTGCCGCCTGGTAAATATCCATGTTTAGTTGAGGAGGCAGAACTGAAGGAGAATTCAAAAGGCACTGGATTGTTCGTTAAGTTGGTTCTTACCATTCTCGAAGGACTATATAAGAATCGAAAGTTTTTCTGCAATATCAATATCAAACATTCGGAGAGTCAAGAGTGTGTGGATATTGGTTTGCGTACACTAGCCTCCCTCGGAAAGGCACTTGGACTTAAAGCCGTTACGAATCTCAATCAAGTCCGAAATCAGGTCGTTATTGCTCATGCGACAGTTAAGAAAGAACAGAATGTAGTTAATGTTTTTTCATCTGCGGCATCGTTTACTGCAACGCCTGGGGATATTTCCCCTTCGCCAACTGCGCCCCCCAATCTAATCGAATCAACTCCTCCGGCATCTGGGGTGGTCACTGAACCTTGGCGTAATCCACCTCGGTAACGGACTGCTTTCTTCTCGTGGCGTTGGCAAGGAGCCACCACAGTTAGCTACTGCGGGTCACTCCTCTATCGCCACGAGATTTTTCTTTATTAAGGAGAAATGCTATGAAATTATGGATGCAAACTATTCTCGTTTTCATTGGAAGTGTCTTCGTAATGTTGGGAATTATTCATTCAATAGAATTTATAATAACCATCCTGGAGAAATGAAAATATGTGCAATCTCTCTGATGCTCTCATACGAGTTCTGGAGTCTTATTTTGATGTCAAGCCGCAGCGATTTGCTATTCGGCCTGAAATCATTACTCAAATAAAGAAGAAATATGAACATCTCCGCGAACAGTCTCTCGATGCAAGGGTAATACGTAGAATTGATACTCTAGTGGAATGTGGAATACTTTTTGAAGAAAACGAAGGTATTCTAGGTCCTGGTCCAAGGTGGCAAAGTGTGCCTGTTGATCAATTGGAGGAAGAATGATCCCAGATCAAATCAACTGCTGCTTTGAAGTAATAGCTGGATTACTACTTACGCTCAATGTCATTAGGCTCCATCGCGATAAGCAAGTGCGTGGTATTCATATTGCCCCAATGGCATTCATGGCCATTTGGGGCTTCTGGAATCTCTATTTCTATCCCTATATTGGCGCTCCATGGTCTTTCTTGGGGGGCATTGTCGTTGTTTCTGTCAATACCGTTTGGGTAGGGCAGATGGTTTATTATCAGAAACGAAGACCGGAGCGTAAATCATGAGGGAACAAAATGACTGACCTTACCCCACATCTCCCGGCACAGTCCAAGACCGTTAAGGCAATTTTTGATCATTACAGAAAGGCCGGCGATGCCGAACCAGTTCGTGGTTACTTGGGCGCATCGATTATAGGCCATCCGTGCAGTCGGTTTTTATGGTACACATTCAGACATTGTTGCAAGCCGAAATTTGATGGTCGAATGCGTCGATTACTTGAAACTGGTGACTTAGCAGAATCTCGCTTTGTGCAAAATCTTCGTGATATTGGATGCGAAGTCCACGACGCCGACAAAGACGGCGAGCAATTTGAAGTCAAAGCATTGCATGGTCATTTCTCCGGACATATGGACGGCTGTGTTTTAGGCATTCCTGAAGCACCCAAGACCTGGACGGTATTAGAATTCAAAACTCACAATGCCAAATCGTTTACCAACCTTAAACGACAAGGTGTACAAAAAGCTAAGCCACAGCATTATGCTCAGATGCAAATCTATATGCATCTTACTGGCATGACGCGAGCACTTTATCTCGCAGTCAATAAGGATACTGATGATCTGTATTCGGAGCGCATTCATTATGATGCTGAATGTACATCGCAATTAATGGATAAAGCCGAAGGGATAATTGTCGCAACTGCGCCACCTAAACGAAAAGGCAGTCGCCCAGATTCATATCATTGCAAGTGGTGTGACGCGCGATCGCTCTGCTGGGGATACGAGCATGAGAAGGACATTCTCAAGGTGGTTCCGGAATGTCCTGCATTGCCAATTCCTACTCTTTCATGTCGACAGTGCTGTTTTGCGGAGCCTGTAATGTCTGGGCAATATGGACAATGGATATGTAAAAAACATAAACGTGGCCTGTCGCCTGAGTGCCAAGTACGACCATGTGAAGATCATTTGATAATTTCGGGACTATCTCCCTATACCGAGAATCTTGAATGGGAGCATGGTAATAATGCATACAGCAGTAAGGAACTTCAGAAGTTACCTGTATCAGCCTTGGAAAATAAAATGATTACTACTGCGAAGGATCTCTTTGGCGCCAAGGTCACCGACTGCCAGCAAGATATCCTCCATCGATACCCTAAGAAAGATTCGCGGACAGTATGGGAAGGAATACATCACAAACTTGAGGAAGCATGGCGACAGAAGTACGGCGAGGAGTTAATAAGTCTAACGCCACTTGCACGATGTAATCTTCCGTTTTATAGTGCAGTTGAATTTGAAGGTGGTCGCGTAGCAATCATTTGGAGAGAACGTAATCAAATTGGAATTCGACAGGCTGAAATCAGAGAAGGAGTAGAATAATGGCATGGCCTGAAGTGGTATGGCCTGAAGATTGGCCACGATACAAACAATGTAATGTTTCCTGTGATATGTTAGAGGGCCCCTGTTTATGTGGTGCATGGCATGGTTCTGGAGAATTTCAATTGATTGCTGGTAAGTTGCATCGTTATGGCAAACCCACTTGCTCAGAATCCTGGGAAAAAGATGGAGAAGGAGTCTCTTAGTGAAAATTTGTACTAAATGTGGTGAAGAGAAAGAAGAGGGGGAGTTTCATTTCACTGGGAAGATACGTAAAGATGGCACCGAAAGTAGGAAATTTGAATGCAAAATATGTAGCAACAAACGCTCTTCGGCGTGGCGGAAAGCCAATCCTGAACGACATGACAAAAGCATATTAATATGGAAAAAAAACAATCGCTTTAGGGTTATGTTACATCGGTCTCGCTGCGCAGCTAAGCACGATGGACATATCCCATGTTCAGCCACATCGGAAAAACTTGAGGCTGCCTTTACCGGGAAGTGTTATATTTGCAGAACCGAGGAAGCGCAGTGTAATAAGCATTTGCATATGGATCATTGTCATAAAACTGGAGCATTTCGTGGCTTTCTTTGTGAAAGCTGTAATTATGGTCTCGGTATTTTTAAGGACTCACCACAACTCCTAGAAATAGCAGCCGCGTATCTCCGCGCCTCAATTAAAGAAAGTTTCGTATGACACTAATTCAGAGGCCGTACCAAGCCGAAGCATTGGAAGCGCTTTATAAACACATCTGCGAAAAGAAATCCAATCCGTGTTTGGTAATTCCCACGGGCGGTGGGAAATCGGCAATGATCGCTTGGGCCATAAAAAAATGGAAAGAAGAATGTCCGTGGTTTCGTTGTTGTATCCTTCAGCATCGCAAGGAACTTCTCGAACAGAACGTAAATGAAATCAAAACCATTTATCCAGAGTGTGATGTCGGAATTTATTCCGCGGTACTTCAGTGTCGAGATATGGACAATTCCATACTCTTCGCGTCCATTGATTCTATTTACAATCGATCCGGAGAATTTCCACCATGGGACGTTATTTTTGTGGACGAAGCTCACAGAATTCCGTTCTCTGGGGAAGGAAGATATCGAACATTCATTCGTGGTAGTAAGAAATTCAATCCCGATCTTCGCGTGATAGGCTGGACGGCTACTCCTTTCAGAATGGCTGGTGGGCAAATATGTCACAGTGATCACATACTAAATGAAGTCTGTTACGAAGCGAAAATCACTGATTTAATCAACGATGGTTACCTTTCCAAGCTTCGCTCTAAAATTGGTGAAGCGCAACCAGAACTAAAAGGAGTTAAGCGAAATCATTATGGTGATTACATTCTTAAAAGTTTAGCTAAAGCCACAAATCGCGATGCTCTTGTTGCTCGGGCAGTTGCTGAAGTTGTACGAATTATTGAAGCCGAGAACAGGCGTTCTGTTGTTGTTTTTACTGTGGATATCGAACATTGCCAGAAAGTATCATATGAATTACGCAGACACGGAATTAATGCTCCCTTCGTTACCAGTAAAACTAGATTCGACGAGCGTAACAATATTTCCATCGCCTTTCGTGCTGGTCAGCTACGGGCTATATGTAATGTCAACGTATACACCGAAGGATTTAATGTCCCAAACATTGATTGTATCGTCCTGTTACGGCCAACACTTTCTCCAGGGCTCTTCTCACAAATGGTTGGTAGAGGACTTAGGATTCTGGAAACTAAACCTGATTGCCTCATCTTGGATTTCGCTGGATGTATTGAAGAGCATGGACCGGTGGATTTGCTTAGCGGCGAGCGTGTGGTTTCAGCGACTTGCGGAAATTGCCGAGAGTTATTCAGCCGAGCTATTAGGAGGTGTCCGGCTTGTGGATGGGAAATTCCGAAATTAGAAATCGAACAACTCGAAATCGAGGAACGACATCGGCGCCTTCATGGTGACAAGGCATCAAAGAGGTCTATTCTTTCCAGTATGCCAGAAACATACAAAGTAGATGAAGTAACTCTTCGGCGACATCGAAAGAAAGGGAATCCGGACAGCATAGCCGTCCAGTATAGATCTGGGATAGCAACCTTCAAGGAATGGGTGTGTTTAGATCACGACGGATTTGCCAGAAAGAAAGCATTAGAATGGTGCGGGAAACGTGGAATTGATTGCATCTGCGTAAGCGAAGTTTTGCAGGATATGTTTGTTACTCAGCTTATACAAGAATGGACGAGGACAATTACCGTCATTAAGAAAGGACAGTGGTTTGAGGTGATAGACTGGAATCGTCCGTTGATAGAAAGTACTATGTGAATCACCTTCTCAATCACGCCTTGAAATATGCTGCTTTTGGCTGGTGCGTTCATCCACTCGTGCCGCGTCAGAAGGTTCCAATTACCAAGCACGGCGTGAAGGATGCAACAACTGACGAAAAGCAAATTCGAGCATGGTGGGAAAAGTGGCCTGATGCAAATATTGCAGTTGCATGCGGAGAAAAGAGCGGAATATATGTCATCGACGTAGACAGAAGCGACAAAGCAGATGGCATTGAATCCTTAAAGGAATTTCCCTCTCTCCCTAAGACAATTAAACAACTGACACCCGGAGGCGGTTTCCATGCTTTTTATCAAACGAATGACCCCCCCGCTAACCGCAATGTTTTCCGTCCTGGCATTGATATCCGTGGTAATGGATATTATGTGGTTGTCTGCCCTTCTATACACCCTAACGGTAATTTGTATGCTTGGGTATCTAATTTCGGGCCGGATGATAAAGAACTAGCAGAATTTCCTGACTTCATGCGGCCAGCGTCATTAGCTATACCGAAATCAATTGCATTCAAAGATTTACCACTTAATTTCAATTCTACGCTTACGGGTTTTTCAGATGAAAATATACAACAACGAGCTTCATTATACTTGGCTGAGTGCGATCCTGCTGTCCAAGGGTTGGGGGGCCATGATAAGCTACTCTGGGCTACTGTAGCCATGGTGCATGGCTTCCTGCTGTCCGACAGCCAGGCAACGGACCTGCTGATACGGGAATTCAACCCCCGATGTGAGCCCCCATGGCGGTTAGATGATCCCGCTGACAGCAGGGACTTCCGGCGAAAGGTTACGGAGGCACGTAAGCTTGTGCCTTCAGAACAACCTGGATGGCTATTGAATGATCCAACCTATGCGCCAATTGACGTTGCAAGTGTGGATGTCGTTGCATTAATAAAAAATGCAGAAGAGCAGAGTTTTTGCGAAGCTTTTCATGATAAGGCTGAGTTACCACTTGACAAAACATATGGCATTAGATACTGGTTAAAGGGCGGACGGGAAGAGATAGCAAAAGCAAGAGAATTAGGACATTCTGGACTTTCTATGGATATGGAACTCCAACGCATTGAAAAAGAACTCCAAACAGCAAAAGCCGAAATTGCTATTGATTCTGAGCTTGATTTCCTTACTCACCCTACTGGCCTGCTTGGTCGGCTTTGTAGTTGGATTAACGCTACGGCAATGAGAGAGCAACCGCTTCTTACATTAGCATGTATTTTGACATTTTGCGGAGCACTTTTCGGTCGGAAAGTTCGTGATGAACTTGGGAGTCGCACTAATCTTTACTGTATGGGTATTGCAAAATCGTCAGCGGGTAAACTTCATGCATTAAAACAAGTTCGTCGCCTTTGTGCATCTGCTGGTTGTCTGAATTTACTTGGTGGAGATGACTGGGCTAGCGATTCCGCAATTGAAAAGAAATTATCTGAACAGCCGACAACTTTTTTTTTGTGTGATGAAATTGGTTACTTGCTATCTTCGATCAAAACAAGTGGCGGATACCATCAAGTAAAAATCATTCCAATGCTAATGAAATTATGGTCCGCAGCCGGAAGTGTTTTTACTGGAAAGGAATATTCAGAAGACGGCAAACAGCGTACTCTGATTCAGCCTCATTGCTGTATTTATGGTTGTTCGGATCCATATCGATTTGCCAAGGGAATTACCGAAGAAGAACTTCATGATGGATGGCTGAGTAGATGCTTGCTTTTTTATACAGATTATGATCCACCTAAGAAATACATACCAGAGGCTCCGGTACCACCTGATATAATTGATTCTGTCCGCGAGTGGGCATTGCGAGAAGAAGATTACTCAATCGAAAAAGATGACATTACCCCCTTTGTCCAGGGATCTACTATCGGAATGACACCAGCACCACCGAAACAATTTGTCATTCCGACTGATTCTTCCGCTCATTTGATTTTTGTTGATTTCGATAAAGAGGCAATTTCGATTGGACGGAAGACACCACGATTTGATTGTCTCTGGAGGAAAGCAGAAGAAATTGCTCGTAGAATTGCAGTTATTGTAGCTGCGTCAGAAAATTTCAATGATCCAAAAATCATTCCAGCTATTGCTGATTATTCATGCAGACTCGTGCGGTTCTTATTAAATGATTTTTCTCAGAAAATAGCTATTACGATCACGGATAATCAAGTCGACCTCTTGAAGCACAGACTTTTAACGATTATTACCAAGACTAGTATTAAAGGATGTGCGAAAGGTGAATTAACTAAAGGAACTAGGGATATATTATACAGACAGCGCAATGATGCAATTAAGGATTTAATTGAAGCAGAAGAAGTTGTACAAAAACAAGACGGGCGAACTTTACGATATTGGACAGTGGGGAATTTCATTAAGTGTGAAGAGCAAAAAAAGACAAAACAATGAATGTATCTACCCAACCTGAATCAGTTAAGATCATACTTCCCTTACCAAAAAAAGTATTGTCACCAAATTTCCCCATTGCTTCACGAAGGATGATGTTCGCAAGAGCGGCAGCAATAAAAGCATATCGACGTGTAGCAATGCGAGCAATAGAGACAGAGCGCATTGAGACTATGCCATGGGAAAAAGTGACAATTGAAGTTTTGTTTTATTTTGTCCATTCACGTCGTCGCGATCCAGATAATGCCATGGGTTCATTAAAAGCTGCCTATGATGGCATTGTAGATGCTGGCCTTGTAGAAGATGATGATTCAAAACATATGGAACGGAAAGAACCTATATTTCGAGTTGATCGTAAGTACCCAAGAGTAGTATTTACAATTACAAGGTGCAAAAAATGATTCCACAATTAAAGCAACAGCAGATTCTTTCTTTATTAGGAACGGGACTTTCCATTAGCGAAGTTGCAGCTAGAACACAAGTAGCTCGCAATACTATTTTGTCAATAAAAAAGAAATCCAAGACTAAGCGATGTTCTGTATGTGGAGCAGCAGTAAATATACTGCCATGTGTTGAATGTCAACCTGCGAAAATATCCATCAAAAAAAAGAAAGTGAGAGCAATCAAATTAAATGATCTAATGAAAGCATATACTGCTGAAGCGCCAGAACTCTTTCGCATCGTTGAAGATCTTCGGTCTCTTTATGAATTAGGTCTAATTGAACATCGTCTTTTCATGGACTTAGGAAAACGGGCAGTTAATAGTTTCAAAAGAATTTACCCACCGACTGAAGAAAATAATGCCAAGAAAAAAGAAAACACTGAATAATTTAATTGTTATTTCAGACCTCCATTGCGGTTGTCGTCTGGGTCTTTGTCCACCGAAGGTGTCTCTAGATGATGGCGCAATTTATCAACATACACCTATTCAAAAAGACATTTGGAAACGATGGTTGGTATTCTGGAAGAAATGGGTGCCACAAGTAACTCGCGGTGAACCTTTTGCAGTAGTTCTTAATGGAGACGCAGTTGATGGTAAACATCATAATGCTGTTACTCAAATTTCTCAAAATCTTACGGATCAGGCGAGAATTGCGAAGCAAGTTCTCAGACCAGTTTTTGAGGCTTGTGAAGGAAGATATTACCACATCAGAGGTACTGAAGTACATGTCGGCCCAAGTGGACAAGACGAAGAGCGCTTAGCAGAAGAATTAAATGCCATCCCTGACAAAGAAGGTCGTTATGCCCGATGGGAGCTTTGGATTGAAATCGGAGTTGGACTCGTCCACTTATCGCACCATATTGGAACAGCCGGTTCCTTAGCGTTCGAAACTACGGCCGTCCACAAGGAACTTGAACAATCTTTCGTTGAATCTGCCAGATGGGGGACTAGACACCCGGATATTATTATTAGGTCACATCGTCATCGAAACGTTGAAACTCGCATCCAAACTGCTAGAGGATTTGCTACAGCTTGCACTACGGCGGGATGGCAGGCAAAAACTCCCTTTGTCTATAAAATTGCTGGCGGAAGGGTTACCTTGCCTCAAATCGGGGGGACTCTTGTTCGATCCGGTGATGAAGATGTTTATACGCGACATAAGTTGTGGAACTTAGATCGTCCGACAGTAGAACAACCAATGGTGGAGTAAGATATGAAAGACGTCGAAACTCTCGATACGACGATTGATGAATGGCGGGCAGAGATGGAGCTATACGACGATAAGGACGTTCCTGGAGTGACTCTTTCGGAATTATCACAAGAGCTTAAAATAAGCGAAACTACCATGAGGCGCCGCATTAAACATATGATTAAAATCAATCGATGTACCTCTGCCAATGGACAACGAATTGACAATTTAGGGCGTTGCCGTAAGGTAATAGTTTATCAACTTACCTAAGAAGGAAAAAAAATGAGAGAATTTGAATCCGGCGCCACGCGCGATGATGATGATGACAAGCTTGACCCAGAGGGTTTCTTGAGTCCTTTTGTGCTTAAACGGTATTGTGAGTACATGCACGAGCATAGAAAGCAAGCCGATGGTACAATGCGAAATAGCGATAACTGGCAAAAAGGTATTCCCCTTGATACCTACATGAAATCTATGTTCAGACATATGATGGATTTATGGATGGATCATCGAGTATTTCATCAAAGTGCCCCCCTTAGGGAGGAGATGCTTTGTGCTATTATTTTTAATGCCTCCGGTTACCTTCATGAACTAAGACAAGGTAGGAGGGTAGTTAACTAATGCGCATTAAAGAAATCTTCATCGACTTGGATGACGTACTTAACAAATTCACAATGGAGGCACTTACGGAAGTTGGTTGCATTGTAAATCAACAAAATCCTTTTTCTAATTATGACCCTGCCTGGAGTTGGAATATAGTCAAGGCAGCCAACGCCTTACATCCACATCAAGAATTCACTGCCGATAAGTTTTGGAGATCATTTTCTGAATATTTCTGGGCAAACTTACCGCGATCTGATGAATTCGATTTCCTGCTGGAAGAATCAATAAAACTAGTCGGAAAGGAAGATATTACCATTCTTTCTTCTCCCACGAGGCATCCGACTTGCGCAGCAGGCAAAATTAGATGGATTCGGGATTATTGCCCTCACTGGATGCAATGTCAGTATTTATTGGGTCCACAGAAATTTCGATGCGCTAAGCCAGGCGCACTTCTGATAGATGACAATGATGAGAATGTTGAGAAATTCCTTGCAAAGGGTGGCCAGGCTATCCTTGTCCCTCGTCCATGGAATTCCCGACACAAAGAAAATACCATAGAACATCTCACTTTTTTATTCCGATATTTCGAGAGTCAAAAATAATGACATCTCGTCAGAAATGGTTACGAACGATAGCCTGGTTGCGTCGGAAATTTCCGGCGCAACGTAAAGTGCTTGTTCGTACTAGGAAATTTAAGGATGATTTTGGTAGTACTTCGTTTGATCATTTTTTTCTTATTGAAATTCATCCGGATAGATCCCTCTCGATCAAACTTGATATATTACTTCATGAATGGGCACATATGTTGACATGGTTTGAACCAGAACAAGATGAAGAACATAGTAAAGAATGGGGCATCTGTCATGCAGAAATTCTTACTGCATTTAATAAGTGGGGCTCATGGGAGAAAGAATGAACCATAGAATCGTTAATGACTATTTTGAAAATACGTCATTTCCTCATCTTATTGAGTGTATCTTCGCTGACCCGCCTGATAATACAGGATTACATTACGGAGGAGATTTCGCTGATTGTATACCATCCAAGGACTATATAGACTGGCTAAAGGAATGTCTGCGTACCTTTTGTGGAATGGCAGATACCGTCTGGCTTTCCTATAATGCACAATGGATAAGTCACTTAGGTGGGGTTGCACTTGATCTATGGCGTGAACTTGGCAATATCGAAATTAAACACTGTGTCCAAACATTTAGTTTTGGACAGCACAATCAACATGACCTCGGGAATTGCTTTCGTCCCTTGCTGCGACTCAAACATGATAACGCGCCACTTTACCCAGATCAGATCCGCGTACTCTCATGGCGTCAGGAACATGGTGACAAGCGTGCTGATCCACGAGGGCGAGTACCAAGTGATGTTTTCGACTTTCCCCGCGTTACTGGCAATTCCATACAACGCCGGTCCTGGTGTCCAGCACAGCTTCATGAGGGCCTAGTGGAGAGGTGCATTGAGCTATCCACCAAGGAAGGGGATACAGTACTTGATCCGTTCGCCGGTACCGGGACAACGTTGCGTGTCTGTAAAAGGATCAATCGAAATTGTATATTAATTGAACAAAATCCTGAATATTGCAATCACATTGCAAAGGAACATGGCCTGGAGGTGGAATATACCTGATTCAATTCGTAATAAATTTCTTGAAAAACTCCAGAAAATCATCCATGAGGAGTTTCCAAATACTGAAGACAACCAGTACAATGTATCGCAGAAACTTCTTAGTAAATATCCCTGGAAATCGAAGCATGTACTTCAGGTCCATAGAACCTGGAGGCAACAAGGAAAATGGCAGACAACTTCAATATGCTTTGATGACAGGGAGCAATTAGGATCTCCTGCTATTAAATTCCGTATTCGTTCATTATCGATCGTTAATGAAGAGGTAGAATGTCATACGCAGAATACCTAGCGCTTAATGGCGGCATGGCAAGTTGCGGAGAGGGTCTCGGTGTTATGGTAACGCCATGGAAAAATGTAAAATACGTCCCGTCTGGCTGGGTTTTTATCCCACTTGAAAGGGCTTCAGCCAAAAATGTACGAGAAGCCTTAGATATTTCCAGGAGAGGTCGAAAACATTGGCCGGAGAAAGTCGATCATGGAACAGAAAATGCTCCCAGGTTACAGTCAAAAAGAACCACTAGAAGCAAATGACCCCTGGACATGCATCCAGTGTGATGGGGATATGGTCAGAAGAGCCAGCCATGAATGGCTAGTCTGTCATCGGTGTGACGCGAAACCTGTTCGCATACCGAAGGTAGAAGATCTACCGCTTGCCGCTAGTTGCAATTCTACTGAAACGACAAGCGATAAGCTTTATTCAATCGAAAATTACGAAGGACTCTGGCGCCCCGTGCCCCTACGTACATACAAATCAATCCTTGAAAAGCGACCGAATATCGGCTATGTTTATGCGAAGATACGCCGAGTAAATGGATCGCTCTATCCCCGAGAATTCAGGAGGGTACATAAAGATCTTCGTGAGCTACCATTTGAAGAAGAATCTTCTTGAAATTTTCCCTTGCTTTCTTTCGTCGACGACGACATGTAGCTTTACAGACCCCAATCCGTTTGCTTTGTTCTCTCTGGGTTTCCATTGTCCTGAATTCAGATTTTAACATATCCTTATCTACTTTGCTTAATTTGCGTATCGCACGCTTTACATAATCAATTACTTCACGGGTTAATATAGTATCCGTGAAGTTTTTTTCATGCATAGAGATAACAAACAATATGCGATCATTATTTTCGAGCTGATAAGGGTCGAATTGTTTAGGAAGTGGGTTATCGCGTCTCCGGGCAGCACATCGCCATTTCGTTAATATACTTATCCATTTCGGGAACCTGGATAGATCCTCCACTATCAACTTAATGTTGCGCCAGGCGTGTAACATCACCTCTTGGAACATATCCTCCCTATCTTCTTCTTTTTTGTCACGCATCCTGTTCCTTATAATTCCACGAATTATATGTCTCTGGCGTGCAATGAGCCGTCCAAATGACTCATGGCAGCCGGCTTGCGCTTTTATGACGCACCTTGCTATTTCTGCGTTATTCATGTTACGGGTGCTTTGGTTCAAGGGAAAGATCGCCATTAGGGGCTGCCCAGTAGAAATGGCGATTAATGAGTTTTCGGATAGTGCGAGGGCTCCAAGGTTTACCGCGGCAAGTTACATTATTAGCATCGATCCATTCGACTATTTTCCTACTTGACCATCCTTCATAATTAAGACGACATGCTTCAATAATTACCCATCGCTCCTGTTTACATACTACCAAGTACCTCGGGGCCCCCTGTACTTGTTCCCACCCAATCGGAATCTTTCCGGTAGTGCGCTCGCCGTTCTTTCTCTTCTTTTCCAGGCCCTTCTTTGTGCGTGAGCGAATGCGGTCACGCTCATAGGCCGCGAACGCTGCAAGGATATTCTCGAATAGTTTCCCTTCATCTGTCGTCGATGTAGGCGAACCATCGGCGTATTCAATTGTAGCGCCGGCTTTTTCGACTTCATGGCGAATTGTGAGGTTGACTAGCATGTCGCGTGCTAAGCGATCGCTGCTATCCACCACGAGAATCATGCCAGGTTTCAGAGCAGCAATGGCTGCTTGGAGCCCTGGGCGATTGAGGATCGAACCGGAGACCTTGCGATCTTGATATGGAATTGTCAGATTGCGAGAATACCCTTTTTGTTTACAATATATCTCGCATCTCTCGTGTTGTCTCTCGTTCGATGTGCATTCGGCTGCATTCGGTCGTGGACTAAAGCGGGTGTAAATAATTGCGTGTACAGTCATGTCAATTTTTCTCCAGTAAACGAAGGAAAGTAACTAATTCAGGTGGATACCACCCACAATAGAGGGGTGCTAATCTGATCATAGGGAAATTAACCCCCGGAAGGTAGGGAGATTGTATGTAGAATAACATGAGATATCCTTGCATTTTGTACAAATTTTTGTCATAGACAAATCCCTGAGAAGATAAGGCCCCCCATGAGTAGGGATCCTACCCATAGGAGAACACAAGACATTCTGAGACGACTTTCAACTAGGGGTGTTTAGGTATGGGTTGGGGTGTCGGCGCTCGTTAGGAGCGATCCTGGCGGCTGTCAGGATGGCAGGAATCAGATAAGAGGGTTCTCTCGGTAAGCTGGCGTTGAATTATAAATGAAAATTCGATCAAGGCCTTTTTTACATACGATCTCTTCGATTTCATCGAAGAGCTTATCAGCATGAAACCGAAGTTTTCTAGCTTCCATGAGTTTCTCACGCAAGCCCGCATCTAGCTCTTGTTTTGTTCGGCGTTCACGATCGCAATTAAGCATTTTTTACCTCATGTCGATTAGGACATTCTTTATTCACGGCATCCCCGGTTATGACATTTTCAATTCCTGCTGGCCGAAGTACAATTACTGCAACAGCGTTACAGCGTGTGCAAATGGCAATTGCCTCAGTGGTTTTTTCTTCTTTCCATTCTATTTCGTGACCCCACATATTATTTTCAGCCATGGCCTTTAAGCCATCTATTGTTATGTAGGGTTTTAGTTTGCGTGGCCGGGATCCGCGCTTCATTATTGTACCTTGCTGTCAAAGAAAAGGCTCCATGGTAGCGGTGGTCACGTTGGACCCAGATATTTATGCTACCATGGAGCAAAAAAGCCCTGCCGGGTTGCGAAGCCCGGTTACGCAGTTCGCCTAACGTCGAGCCCTGTCAACAAAACAGTTCCTAGTTAGTGCGAATTTCAGGGCAAAGTCAGTCAGGGGCATGAACTGGCTAAAAACTAAAGTATAGATTTCATTTCGTCTCTTAGTGGTTCAAAGATACAAGGGCAACAGATTGGATAGCTTCCTAGAACTGGCAATATCCCGTTCGACTTTTTGCCATTCGCGTAGGCGTCGAGCGCAAAGTTGAACATGACTTTCCCCGCGGACATGAAGGCGTCGGAGTCTGACGGCTTCTGCAAGGCGAGCCGTCCAATATGTGATTCGGAGTCGAGAGTCAAAGAGGTTCATTTGGTTTTTGCTCCTCAGGATCGCTACCGGAAGAAAGTATGCGAAAACGAATATCACAAATGGTTTTAAGCCATGAGTAGAAAGTCTGAGTGTTGCCTTCGCGTCTATTCATGCAAAGCCAATGTTCTAGCGTCGACACCGCGGCAATCACTTCAAAGTAAGCTGGTTCGTTTTTCATGATGTTCCATAGAAAAAGAAAAATCCTTCCCGCTCTTAGAGATAGGGCTCGCTGACATTTGCAGTTGCGCCGATTCTCAGTATGTCGAGCGGGAAGGAATAAAATTCTCTCCCGCCCCCTGGCCTTCTATGGTAAAGCAATCCAGGTAGACGGGAGAGAAAAAATCCTGCCCTCAGGGGAAAATGAATTAGCTGAGTCTGGGATAGCACCCGACACCTCTTTGGGATGCGAATCTGCTTTCCGTTTTGACTAATTCACCACCCTGAAGTGAGCAGACTTCTCACATATGGGCAGGTCGAACACTGCGTCCCTCCGGATCGGATACGATTCGTCCAGATCGTACAGAACTCGGATGTACATAGGACTAGTGCTTCGCAACGATTCTTTGTAGAAACTTTTCTTTGTAGAAACTTTTCTTTGTAGAAACCTCTCTTTGTAAAAACCTCTCACTCCCTGGTAAACCCCGCAATGCAGGCATCTCCTTGGGAGCGAGGGAACATCGCGCCTCCGGTTGTCATGTCATTAGGCGATTCCATGCTAGATTGACCGAGAGGTTGATGTACGCATGACGCTCCATCACTTGGCTTTGGTTGTTCCCTTCGGTCGTCCGACCTTCGGAGCCGAGGGATCGACCGGCGGCGCCACGTAGTCAGGGATATCCGTGAGGCTGAGAGCCGTCAGTTCCTTCTCGACGGCACGCTCGACGACTTGAGAAATTCGCACAGTTTCGTCTAGTGACAATCCGAGGTCGGCACTAAGGATGATCGAACCGACTTTGAAGACCGTGTTACGGATCTTCTGGACGGCTTCAGGGACAAGTGTCTTACCAGCAGGCAACTTCATAATAATTCTCCAATGTGAAAAGAAGGTAGAAAACGAAAAAATGTTACAAGTGTTAGGATTCCTCCTGTTGAGTAGTTGGTTTCGGTATCACTAGGTAACGTTCATTAAGTAAGGCATGGCGATTCCATATTTCAGCTTGTTTTTTTGCTGCTTCGAGAGTATCGAAGCCCCGAACGAACCGAACGACTCCTCCGTTTGTACAGACGCCATGGAATAGTTTGTCTTTATTGCTCATGAGGATGTTACCTTGTAGCCGTCCCACTCATGGTTCCAATGTGCCTTCACTTTACAACGTTCAATGCTTCCATTTTCAAGTAGAATTGCGATCACTTCAGTTAGTGGTTCAAGGCTGATCCCTGTCAAGTGATGAATTCTGTTTTTGGTTGCGCCATTTGGTTGTGTACGAAGCCATTCCAGGACTTTTCTGCGTTGTTCTGGGGCTCTCTTGCGTCGTTCTTCACGAACGTAAAGATGATAATCTTTTTGTGCCGGTGAGAGGATATAGGTAGATTTGGTTGTCGGTGCGCCCATGGTTTGAGCTATCCAATGTGTTGTATTAGGTGCGATATTCAAGTATGGCATAAAGAGAGTCAATTGTCAAGTGGAATTCTTGCTCATTTTGCCATCCATTAGGGGAGTGGAAGTGGAGTTGGGATTTTTTCAACAACCAAATATGAACATTGGATAGGTAGGTCAAGTTTAGTTGCGCGTTCATTTCGGGCATGAGCGTCGTCTTGTGCTGATTCCAGATTCTTGAATTCAGCAAAAATGCGTCCTCTTAAATCAACAGTATGGAATGGCTTGTCCCTGGTTTTGGTCCCCTGGATGGTCATTAGTGTTCCTTAGTGGAGTTGAAGGCCAAGTTACTCAAGTATGACACAAAAAACTCAGTTGTCAAATGGAATTCTCGTTGGAATCTTGATGTAATTCAGTGAGCTACCTTGCTGTCCCTTGATTTACGTAGTGAATTCGGGTGGAGGAGTACTTCTGAGTTGGGGTCGCATTCCCTATGAGTGCAAGCATTAGCCCTGCAGAATCACATTTTCCAGAAAAATGATACGATCGAGGGGTGCCCGTTATCTCGCCCTCCGAAGTATGTATTTATAGTTACAATAGGTTGTGGGTTGTTCGATGATCCCTTGAAAGTATCAAGTGCCTTAACACAGGGCTAAATGCAGGGTTAAAGTCACTGCTATAAGGGAATTCAGTCTACACCCAAAGGAGAGGTACTCTATGGGTATGGGGAATGGGTATAAGATAAAATATATAATACCCCTCTCTAGTAGTCTACTAATTTACATAGAAAGTGTTTTCCGAGGAAATATTTTCATGTGTGTGGCTACATATAGCCCATTAGAGGGAGAAATTCTGAGCTAGGATTTGGGGAGAGAGGTCTAAGCGTGTTTTTCAGTGGTATGATAACAATGGGTGCGATACCCCCCCGTTACCGTATACCTCAGAAGAGGAGACCCCCGAAAGTACAGAGTCCATGTGGCAACTGGCAATTAAGTTGAGTGGGATTCTATGAATGGGCATCCACCATACTCATTGGATGGCTGTAGGAGTTCCGGACGTCGACTGTGTGCGGTTCCGAGGGGTCAAAGGGTGAAGTCGTATGGAGACGGGTGCCCGAGGGCGTTAAGGAGTGTCACGGAGCGTTTTTAGGATCTTTGCCAATGGGTCCATGGTAGATGAATTGATTTTCGCCTTTTCCTTTCTGAGTGACTTTTTCAATGCGGACATAATCAATTCCGTATTCGTTGATATAAGCCGTACATTTAATTGCACCGTTTCGTGATATGCAATGCGTTATCAGGGCAGAAAATTTCCCTTCCTTCTGTCCTTCGATAGTTCCTTGGAAATGGTTCATGTGTTGTTCCTTCCGAGGGGATTAACAGTTGGATTGACAGGTGGGAATGTAAGCCAGTAAAAGATCCAAACTGTTACTATAAGCTGCAATAAAGACATTGCGTTCTCTTTTACTTGATTTCAGAATAAGGGAGGAGCATTGGCGTGGCTTAGGGAACGTCCTGGGGATCCTTGCCGATCGGGCCGTCGTAGAGGAGTTTATTTTCGCCTTTTTTTTTCCAAGTGGTTTTTTCAATCCGAACGTAGTCAATTCCGTTTTTTTCGTAAGCAGTGCATTTAATTGCACCTTCATGAGATGCACAGTATGTAGTGAGGCCGGAGAATTTCGTTCCTGTGCGAGTGGCGGTTGATACCGCTTGTCCTTCGACGGTTCCGTAAAAATGGCTCATATGTGTGGTTTCTTTCGGTGGTTAGTCTTCAGAATGGGTGTAGCACGGGGCAAGGATAGGAGAATCTTTGTGAACTAGGTCAGCTTCACAATGTCCGCAAATATTGTCGAATGCGCTTCCATGCGAAACGGCTGTCTCAATATGAAGTAAGGCGGCAGCGCGATCGGCGTCTTCCCAGTTCCATGCGTTGATTTGATAACAGACAGGGCATTCCCAGATTCTTCGCTCAGGATTGTTTCGGTCTAGTTTGATCATGTGTGAGTTTCTTGGGGTTAATTGAAGTAAAGTTTGCCGTCGTCCCCGACGTAAATATCGACGTTGCCGAATTTTTCGCTTGCTTTCGTCAATCGCGTGGCAGCCGGTTCGGGCCTCTTACCATCCCAAAATCCGGCGCCATGACCATTGCGGGTAAGCCAGAAGTCGTGCCCGGCTTGGGTGTGATTGTCGCCTAGGTCGTCCCAATTTTCTTCCTGAAAGCGTTTGCAATCAGAAATGGCTTCCTTTAGAGAATGAGGGTCGATGTCTTCAATGGTGTAGTTCTCGTCAAGTGGGTCGCCTCCCTGTTCGTTGGACTGATCGGATTCTGCCCAGAGAGCGCAGTCGAGATAGGCTTGTGTGAATTCGTCAAGTTGTGGGATCATGTGTGGGTTTCCTTGTAAGTTTACACAGGGGGTAAATTACTTCGTGGACACGTAACCCTCCCAAGAGGATCGACAGTTGGATCGACAGGCGGGAATGTAAGCCAGCAAAAAATCCAAACTGTTACCACGAGCTGCAATAAAGACATTGTGTTCTTCCTTTACTTAAGTCCAAAGCGTCGTGTGAAACGAATCGAGCGGTGTCGGGCGTACCAGCGTCGTCTCGCTGGATTGCTGGAGTGTCTGCGTTTTCTCTTGCCGTCAGGCATTGTGGCGCTTTCCTATGCTGGGCCGTACTAGCAGAAGGATTCGGCTGTCAATCTGATTGCGACTTTGGCTGCAGCGACCGCGGCTGCGTTTAGATCCGATGCTGTGAGTGTTGCCGCTTCGGCTGTAATTCTGGCTTTGTCTGTTAGGATAGATAGGGTCCTAGCGTGGTGTCTGGCTGTCCTGGCTCTGTGGGCGTTTACGGCCTTATCTACGTGGTCGTCTTTCATGTCATGTCTCTGGGTGTTGGTGTTGGGTGGTAGTTTAATTGTCTTCGTTTTCGGGTTTGGTGAGGAGAACATCCGATTCGTTCATTATTACAGGGCAGCCGCATAGCGTGCCTTGGATATAGAAGTGTTCACCGGCTGGATTCGAGTGATGGGCTTTACGGTTGGGATTGTAGAAAAATGTGAGGTTATCGGACTTCAATTCAATGGTGACTACACCACCTACGCGTGTCTGCAAGTCGATTAGTTCTCGTCGACGCCTCATCATCTCGGCTTGAATTTCGGCAATGCCCATGCTGTGTCTTCCTGGTAGGGTTGGGTGGTATTACTTCAAGGGGAATGATTCGGCAAAACCAGTATGCCAACCAGCATTGTAGAATCTTGTGTCATATGGTTCGGTAAAAAGCAGGTCGAGTTTCGGTTGCTGTATCTTCCCGTCTACATAGCCTAGTTCGTAGGCGTCTTTCCCCTCCTCTTCCATTCTTTCGTCTCCAGTGGCCATGTCTGTGTCTCCGGGTGTTGGGATAGGTGGTTATTGGCGACTGCGGTAAGATTCGGCCGCGGTATAGGCTGCGGCCCTTACGGCTTTGATGTAGATGCCAGTGGCAACCTTGACAGCCCTGGTTGCGTTATCAGCGTCAATTACGGCCTTCGCGAGAACTTGGGCCGCTTCGTTGGAATCACTGGCTGCTCTGATTGCGATTGCGGAATAGGTCATGTCATGTCAGCCGGAGAGAAGGGAACGGATTAATTTGACCGCTTCAGTGTCCCATTGTCGTTCAATAGCAGCACTACAACTTTCTTCATCCTGCGCCTTCACTACCTGTTCGTCGAATTGCACTACGTCGAAACCAAATGCTGGATTCCAGAATAACTGGAGACTACATTTGAAGATTTCGCAAAATTGTTTAGATTGACTGTCTGTGAATTTCTTCATGGCGTGGGTTTCCTGGTGTTGGGTTGGGTGGTGTTACTTCGGATTGGAAAGCAAGGCCGTGACCTTGGCTACAGCCCTGATGTATTTCCTGTTTGCCTTTGCAGTTTTTTGTGCGGCATTAGCAGCGGCCGTGTCGACAGCCGCTTGGAAAGTTTTGTTTTCGGCCGTAGTTCTGGCAATGGAGATGGCTACATCCATTGCTAGTTTCCGGGCTGCGCTTGCGTCGTTTGCTGCGCTCTCGGCGTCAATGTTGGTTTGGTCGACTTTAGCTTTGGCTTCAGCCAGGGTTGCTGTTTTGATTATGTTGTCGTTGTTCATGTCATGTCTCTGGGTGTTGGTGTTGGGTGGTGGTAGATTGGATTTGAGTCTGCTGTTTCTGCGGTTGCTCGCATGGCATCTTCCGTAGCGTCTAGGACTGCTTGGGCGGCAAGTAGGTGGCATTGGGCTTGATTGACTGCTCGGCAAGTAAGCATGTGAGCGTGTTCGGCTCTGTGCTTTAGGCTTGCGACTTCGCGTTTCAGGGATTCTTCATACTGAGTGAATTGCGGCATTGTCGCGTCTCCGGGTGTTGGTGTTGGGTGGTGTACTATCCAAGCTTAGGCTACCGGGTCACGATTGTCAAGGAATTGCTACATTTTGTGGTGTAGTGA